>Ga0335085_10000608_pt1 | contig 96594 bp, 89 predicted proteins | sample Lox_Sample_45_FD_206712 | JGI IMG/M metagenome (GOLD analysis project Ga0335085, IMG submission 206712) | Soil microbial communities from Loxahatchee National Wildlife Refuge, Florida, United States - Lox_Sample_4.5 | ecosystem: Environmental > Terrestrial > Soil > Wetlands | place: USA...
TACAACTGGCACCGGCCACACACCGCGCTAGACTTTAATCCACCCATCAGCAGGCTCAACCTCCATGGGAGCAACCTGTTGAGGCTTCACACCTAGCGCGACGCCACTCACCGGGGAGTACGTATGGGCACGAATGAGCCCTGGAATCCAGGCAGAGATCCGCGAGGCCGTCGCGCATTTCTTCGGTGTCTGGGCCTTGCGGGAGCCGGCGCGCTGCTCTGGGCAGGTGCCGGCGGCCGCTTGCTGTATGCGGCGGCTCTGACGAAGGCGCAACGCGATCAGCTCACTCCCGATGATGTAATTGCGCTCATGCAGAAGGGCAACGACCGCTTCCGCCGCGGCCAGGAATCCCCGCACGACTATCTTGCGCAGCAGGAGGCAAGTGCAAAGGGTCAGTTTCCCGCGGCGGTGATCTTGAGCTGCATCGATTCGCGCGCACCCGCAGAAACCATCATGGATCTCGGGATCGGGGATTGTTTCAATGCCCGGGTAGCCGGCAATGTCGCCAACGATGACATCCTCGGCAGCATGGAGTTTGCGTGCCAGGTGGGCGGGAGCGAAGGTGATCTTGGTGATGGGACATACCGCGTGCGGTGCGATCAAGGGCGCGATCAACAACGTCGAGCTGGGACATCTCACCGGCCTGCTCGCCAAGATCCGTCCCGCCGTGCAATCGACGCAATACGAGGGTGAGCGATCTGCGAAGAACTATGGGTTTGTCGATGCGGTCGCACGCCGGAATGTCGAGCTGACGACGACCGCGATCCACATGCGCAGCAGGGTCATCGCCGAGCTGGAGAGCGCAGGCGCGGTCAAGATCGCTGGCGCGATGTACAACCTCGGGACCGGGGTCGTCGAGTTTCTCAAAGCCGGTGGCAACGCGATGCGGTGAAGGCCTTAACGGGTGCATGACCGGCCGTTGCTACATTACTTATGCTGGACGTGCGGAAATCTGACTCCCCTCTGGCGCAGGTAATTCAGTCCGCGGGTCCGATCCTCGCGTAAGATGCTCGGAAAAGACGAGCGGGAGCTCGCGCAAGTTCATGAGCCACGATCCCGAGGACGCCTTCGCTCAGATTTTCCGCGAGCGCGCCGAGACGCGACGGCGTGCGGAACAGGAGAAAGCGGCCAGAAACTCCCGCGCGCAAGCATTTCGCAGGGCTTTTCGCGAACAGGTGGGAACCGTCGTCAGGCCAACGCTCGAATTTCTCGTGGAGCTTCTGGAAAGAAACGGCATTGAGGCCGAGATCCTGGAGGCGGGCACCGCAGAGGAGGCCGGCGACACAGAGCCGAGCATTGGCTTGCGCGCCAATGCCGAGGATCGGCGGCCCACTCGCTACCTGGCCGATGCGACTGTCCAGCTCACCTATTCTTGCTCGGTTGATCAGAGAGTCGTTACCGTCGCCGGGATTTGCACCATCAAGGGTCACGGCCCGGTCAGTCGAGGCGGCTCAGCCGTCTCGATTCAGGAGCTCACGGAGGAGGCCGTGCACGGGCATTTTCTCGCCTTGATGCGCGGACAGCGGCTCGGCTAGGCTCCGAACGGAGCCGACGCCATGGACCCCAAACTCATCACCCCAATCTTGTTCGCTGCGCTCGTGGCCTGGGGAGTCTGGCGGCGCATGCGACGGACCTTCGGTCGCCAGCCCGTTCAAGCCGGACGGATTTGGTTGCGCATCGGCGTGTTGACACTCGTCGGCGGGCTCGTTTTCCTGACGAGCGCGGCACGCAACACCCAAACGCTCGGCGCGCTGATTGCCGGTGTCATCTGCGGTGCTGCGCTCGCCTACGTGGGACTGCACCATACGCAGTTCGAGGTTACTCCGGAGGGGCGCTTCTACACGCCTCACACCTACATCGGGCTCGCGGTCACTGCGTTGTTCCTCGGTCGTCTGCTGTATCGATTCCTCAACCTCTCCAATGGTGCGCAGGCTTTCGCAGGCACGAACCAAAGCTTTCCAGTCGCGTATCAAAGAAGTCCGCTAACGCTCGGCTTTTTCGGAGTGCTCGTCGGCTATTACGTGCTGTTCTATGCGGGTGTGCTCGTGAAGGCCAGATCCCTTGCACTGCCGATGCCGACGAGTCCCGCGGAGGCGCCGGACTGAATCCTCGACTGAGCAGGTAGCGGGCGAACGTACCGTTTACATTACTGGTACAGTAGTCGGAACTCTTTATGCGTGGCTGCGCACGTCTCGGAGTCTCGATGCATGTTCAGGGCCGACAGACGACGCGGCACATGAAGGGCAAGCAGGTGCCAATGACCCTCTACCTGCCGCCCAAGAAGTACTGGCTGCTCAAATGGCTGAGTCAGCGCACAGGCTTGTCGATGCAAGCACTGTTGCGCCAGGCAATTGACGAAGTTCTCAACGAAGCGACGCGCCTGCGCTGAACGCGCACGCTACCGGTCTTGGGGGCGCTTCAACATCTCAGCGAGGATGGCCGTATCCTGTCGGGCCTGGGGCCGATTGGAGGCACGCTTAGTCGCAGGATGTCCTTCATAGGTCAGCGCTGATTTCACAAGATCGTCATAACTCTCCGTTGCCGACGGCTTGAAAATGACGCCGACGCGAGCGGCTACAGTTCTAGGTTATAGATCGAGCAGCCGCCGCTCGGGGCTTAAGCGCAACATGCGGAGCACATCGTCGAGCATGTGCGATCGGCTAGCAAGCCGCGGTACGATGGTCGCTTCAAGTTGAAACCCGGCGCGCTTCACGAGCCGCTGCAGAGTCTTTCCGCTCGGACTCGAAGTACCATTCTCAATACGAGCCACCACCGACTGCGATGTGCGGGCGCGGCGGGCAAGATCACGCTGTGTTAATGCGGCCAGGCGGGAGCCTTTACGAAATGCCGGGGCGCGCGTAAGAATGTTCTTGGACTCCGCGGTCGCTGGGTCCAATCGGAAAGAACACGAACTCCAGGGAGTCACCTGTGATTACAGGCCCGAACTTCGACTCCAAGCTTCGCTCCTGGATGCGCATGGGAACCGTGTACACGGTGTTTGGGTGGAGCGCTTGCCTCTTCGGCACCGCACTGCTGCTCAATGGTTGCGCCAAGTCTGCAGCTCCGGCACAGACGCCCGTTCCGGTCACGGCGATTCAGCTCGCACCTCGCCCGGTTTCGATAGCCGAGGAGTATCCCGCGCAGCTGGAAGCCTCGAACACGGTGGAGATTCGCCCGCGGGTCGGCGGGATCCTTGAGCGCCAGGCGGCTGTGGAGGGCCAAGCTGTCAAGGCAGGCGAGGTTCTCTTCGAGATCGACCCCCAGCCGTATCGGGCGGCTCTCGAGCAAGCACAGGCGACTCTGGCGCAGGCCGAAGCCGCCCAGGCGCAGGCGCGTCGCGACCTAGCGCGCGCCGAGCCGCTCTCGAAAGTGGACGCCCTGAGTCAGCGCGAGCTCGATGCGGCCGTGGCACAGAACGCCGCGACCATCGCACAAGTACGCGCTGCGCAGGCCGCGGTCACGACTGCACGGCTCAATCTCGAGTACACGACCGTCACCGCCCCGATCAACGGTGTCATGAGCCGTGCCCAGATTCGGGTGGGTGGCCTGGTGAGTGCCTACAACACCCTGCTCACAACGATCTACAAGACCGACCCGATGTACGTGAATTTCAGCCTCAGCGAGCAGCGATTGCTTCAGCTGCAGCGCGAACTGGGCCGCGCGCCCGATCAACGCAATCGGAGTCAGCGCTCGTTCCACGTCTTTCTGGCCGACGGGCAGGAGTTGCCGATCATGGCGCAGCTCAACTTCGTCGATGCGGCCGTGGATGCGAGGACCGACACACTCCCGATGCGCTTGACAGTTCCGAACCCGGAGCAGCTGCTGCGTGCAGGCGAATACGTGAAGGTTTCGATTCAGACTCGCACGCAGCCCCAGGCATTGCTCGTGCCCCAGCGCGCGGTCCAGGTGCTGCAGGACAAGAGCTTTGTTTGGATCGTCGATTCGGACGGACGTGCTCAGCCGCGCGATGTCACCCTCGGTGCGCGCATCGGACCGGATTGGCTCGTGCAGAAAGGTCTCTCCGTCGGTGACACGGTCATCGTCGATGGCATTCAGAAGCTGAAACCGGGAGCCCGGGTTAAGACGAGCGCGTTGCCGCCTGCGGAAAAGCAACTCTCGTGAGCAACTTTTTTATCGACCGGCCGATTTTCGCGACCGTGGTCGCGATCGTGATCACACTCGCCGGGACCATTGCCTTCCTGCTGCTGCCGGTGGCGCGCTTTCCGCAGATTACGCCACCGAGCGTGGTCGTCTCCGCGAACTTTCCCGGTGCCGACGCGCAGACCATCGAGCAGTCCGTGGCGGCGCCGATCGAGACGCAGGTCAACGGCGTGCCGAACATGCTTTACATGGACTCGAAGAGCGCGAACGACGGCTCCTACAACCTGACCGTCACGTTCGAGGTCGGAACGGCCCAGGACATCGCCGCCGTCGATGTTCAGAACCAGGTCGCCATTGCCCAGCGGCAGCTTCCCCCCGATGTCTTGCGCCAGGGCATCACCATCACCAAGCGGCAGCCCCAGGCCTTGCTCTACATCGCCATCAAGTCGAACGATCCGCGTTACGACTACCTGTTCCTGAGTAACTTCGCCTCGTTGCAAGTGGTCGATTCGCTCGCGCGAATTCCCGGAGTCGGCCAGGTACAGCAGTTCGGCTCACGGGACTATGGCATGCGCATCTGGCTCGACCCGGGAAAGATGTCGCGCCTCGGCGTGACCACCCAGGACATCACCAGTGTGCTCAACGAACAAAACGTCGTCGCGCCTGCCGGAATCGTGGGCGCCGAGCCCGCCCCCAGCGGTCAGGAGATGACCTATACCGTCACCGTGCACGGTCGGCTGTCATCCATCGCCGAGTATGAAAACATCGTGCTGCGTACCGGCGCCAACCGCGCGATCGTGCGCCTGAAGGACGTGGCGCGCATCGAACTCGCGGCAAGTGACTACTCCCGCTCCAGCCGCCTGATGGGTCGGCCGATTGCACTCCTCGGTGTCTACCAGCTGCCCGACGCGAACGCACTCAAGGTTGCGAAGCAAGTGCGCGCCACGCTTGACCAGCTCGCGAGGCGCTTTCCGCCGGGCGTCGTCTACGAGATCCCGCTCGACACTACCGAGTTCGTCACCGAGTCAATCAAGGAAGTCGAGATTACCCTCTTCATCGCCGCCGCGCTGGTGTTGAGCGTCGTGTTCTTGTTTCTCGAGAGCTGGCGGGCGACCCTCATCCCGATGCTGGCAGTACCGGTATCGCTACTCGGAACGTTCACGCTGTTCGTCGCGTTGGATTTCTCCGTCAACACGCTCACGCTATTTGCTCTGGTGCTGGCGATCGGCCTGGTGGTGGATGATGCCATCGTCGTGGTCGAAGCGGTGACCCAGAAGATGGAAGAGCAGGGCATGAGTGCACGTGATGCGACGCGTGCAGCCATGGCGGATGTGTCCGGCCCCGTGATTGCGATCGCGTTGGTGCTGACGGCAGTCTTCGTACCCGTCGCCTTTCTGGGCGGTCTCACCGGACAGTTCTACCGGCAATTCGCCCTTACGCTGTCTGCCTCGGTGCTGATCTCGGCGTTCATCGCGCTTAGCTTCACGCCCGCGCTGTGCGCCCAGCTGTTGCGGCCCCACGTGAAGGGGTCGGAACCCGGTCCCCTCGGCCGATTCTTCGGTTGGTTCAACCGCTCCTTCGCACTTGCGACGCGCCGCTACTCCGATACGGTGCGCCGCGCCCTGCGCCGCGCGACGGTCGCGCTCGTGGTGTTCGGTGCGATCATCGTGGCGGTCGTGCTGCTCGTGGAAAGCCGGCCTTCAGGGTTCATCCCGGAGGACGACCAAGGTTATCTGCTCGGGGTGGCGCTGCTGCCGGCCGGCGCCTCGTTTCAGCGCACGGAAGCGGTTCTCGATCAGGCACGTGCGATCCTGATGCGTCAGCCGGAGTCGGAACGCGTTCTCACCATCTCCGGGTTCAATCTCATTGCAGGAGTGAACGCCCCCTACGCGGGCTCCATCGTCCTGAAGCTCAAGCCCTGGAGCCAGCGGCCCGGGCGCGGCAGCTCCGGTGCGGCGCTGATCCAACGTCTCTCGCGGCAGCTCGCGAGCATCAAGCAGGCGAATCTGATCGTACTAGCGCCTCCGGCGATTCCCGGCGTCGGCCAGGCCGGTGGGTTTGAGTTCATACTCGCGGATACCTCCGGCGGTGATCTGGATACCTTCAGCAGAGACTTGCAGAGCTTCATTGCTGCCGCCAACCGCCGCCCGGAGCTGACGCGGGTCTCCACCCAATTCAACAATCAGGTGCCCGAGATCGAATACGCGATCGACCGAGAGCGCGCCAAGTCGCTTGGCATTCCAATCTCGGACATCTTCTCGTCACTGCAGATGTTCCTGGGTGGCACTTACATCAACGACTTCAATCTTTTCGGCCGGACCTTCCGCGTGACGGCGGAGGCTGAAGGCAGCGCGCGCACCACGCCGGAAGCCGTCAACACCTTGTACGTGCGCACGCAAGGCGGTGACATGGTACCGCTAGCCTCGCTCGTCACCATCAATCCGACTCACGGCCCGGCGTACATCGAGCGCTACGATATCTATCGCGCGGTCACGATCAACGGCGCCCCGGCTCCCGGCTACAGTCAGGGCGAGGCCATCAACGCGATGGAGCAACTGGCCCGCGCACTCCCCGATCGTCTCACTTATTTCTGGACTGGATCGGTGCTGCAACAGCAGCGCTCGTCAGGGCAGGCACCTTACATCTTTGCGATGGCCATGGTCTTCGTCTTCCTCGTGCTGGCCGCTCAGTACGAAAGCTGGGGCGTGCCTTTTGCGGTGATCCTGTGCATTCCGTTCGCCGTGTTTGGCGCGTTCCTGGGGTTGGCTCTGCGCAGCATGGCGAACGACATATATGCGCAGGTTGGTCTGATCATGCTGATCGGGCTCGCGGCCAAGAATGCAATTCTCATCGTCGAGTTCGCGAAGCTTGCACATGAACGGGGTCTGACGGTCATCGAGGCAGCGATCGAAGGTTCCCGGCTCAGGCTGCGGCCCATATTGATGACATCGCTCGCCTTCATTCTCGGAGCCGTCCCGCTCGCAATCGCAAGTGGTGCGGGTGCGCTCTCGCGCCAGGTACTCGGCACGACGGTGGTATTCGGCATGACTGCGGCGACTCTGATCGGGATCTTTATCGTGCCGGTTTTCTATCTGCTCATCCAGGGCACGCTGGAGCGCTTGCGTGGACCTCGATCCGTGCCCGAGACCTCGTCACCCGAAGCCTCCATTGGTCCGCCCGTCACCGAGACGGACCGATGAGACGGGCAGCCATTGCGCTCTCGTTGCTCCTCGCAAGCTGCGCGCTGGGGCCCAACTACCAGCGCCCCTCGACGAGCATCCCCGATCAGTACCGCTACGGCGCGCAAACGCCGGAGAGCCAATCCGTGGGAGATGCCACCTGGTCGAACGTGTACCAGGATCCGCAACTGCAGCAGTTGATCGCGACGGCGCTGCACAACAATTACGATCTGAAGACCGCGGTGGCGCGCATCGAAGAGGCGCGCGCAACCGTCGGCGAGACTCGTCTCGCGTTCTTTCCGACGATTGACGCTCAGGCCAACATCAGCCGAACGAAGAACTCGACAGACCTGCTCCTACCCGGCGAGCCGCGCTTTACTAACGTCTCGCAGGTGTCGGTGCAGGCGTCCTACGAGCTCGACTTCTGGGGTCGGCTACGACGCGCGAACGAATCCGCCCGGGCCAGCCTGCTGTCTTCTGACTTTGGCAGGCGCGCCGTCACCGTGAGCCTCATCGCGAATGTCGCCACGGGGTATTTCTCTTTGCTCTCGCTCGATAGTCAGCTCGAGGTCGCCAAGCGTACCGTGGGCACGCGGGAGAAGTTCGTCGAGCTCACGCGACAACAGCACGATCGCGGCTACGCGACCGGACTCGACATCGCGACCGCCGAAGCGCAGGCAGCGGCGGCGCGTGCCACCATTCCGCTCCTCGAGCTGCAGGTCGGTCAACTCGAGGATCAGCTGTGTGTCGTGCTCGGTGAAAATCCGCATCCGATCGATCGGCCCCACCGTGGGGAAGAGATGCCGCCACCACCCCCGCTGCCGCCTTCCGGGTTGCCCTCGCAGCTCCTCGAGCGCCGCCCCGACGTGCGTGAGGCCGAGGAGGCGTTGCATGCGGCGAACGCCGACATCGGTGCGGCCAAGGCCGCACTCTTTCCCACCATTTCCCTCACGGGGCTCGCGGGTTCATTGAGTACACCGCTGGGCAATCTCTTCAAGGCATCAACGGCGGAGTGGAGTGTGGCGGCGGGTGCCGTGCAGCCACTCCTCAACGCACAACGCAGCATCTATCAGGTCGAGCTGGCGCAGGCACGCACGCACGAGGCCCTGTTCCAATACCAGAAGACGGTGCAGAGCGCCTTCCAGGAGGTCGCCGATGCTTTGCTGGCCTTTAACAAGTACCTCGAGTTCGAACGCCAGCAGGTGGTGCAGGTGGAAGCGCTGCGGCGGGCCGAGGCGATCGCCTTGGCGCGCTACCGGGTCGGATACGCCTCCTATTTCGACGTCATCAATGCAGATCGTGATCTATTCCAGGCCGAGCTGACGCTGAGCGGTGCGTACGGTAACAATCTTACGTCGCTGGTGCGCCTCTATCAGGTACTGGGCGGCGGCTGGCAGGCGGAGCCGACCGAGCCCTAGCGCTTGCCTGGCGAGGAGCATTCATGCAGTCAACCACTGATCCCAAAGACAACTCACACCGCACTCATCAACCGGATCAGGATCGCTTCCGCGCGATCCGTTCGGAAGACGTCGAATGGCGGCCGTTTGCTGCTTTTCCACCCGCCGCGCGGCTCGCGGTGCTCGTCGGCGACCCGACCCGTCCCGAGCCTTACCTGATTAGGGTCAAGCTGCCGCACGGGACGCGGATGATGCCGCACAAGCATGCGGAGGACCGCATCTACACGGTGATCTCGGGCGTCTTTTATATCGGCCTGGGAGATGAGTTCGATGAGGGCAGGCTGACCGCGCACAGCCCTGGTACCGTGCTCGTCCTGCCCGGCGGACAATCACACTTCCACTGGGCCAAATCGGGCGAGTACGTCACGCAAGTCACGGCGATCGGCCCGCTGGGCCTCGACTATGTCGACGAGTCAGACGATCCTCGGCGACGACTCGCCCGGGCTCCGTGAGCGCCGCTCATCTGCTTCCGTAATCGGTGAAGACGTAGTCGCGATCCTTGGCTACCGTATGGCACGCGAAACCGCACTTGGCGTCGTGTCCCTGCGGTGGCTTGTTGGCCTCCGTCGCGGGGGTGAACGTGTCGGACGCAGCGTCATACTCGAACGCACCCCATCCCCAGCCGCCACTGTCCGAGAACCTCTTGCTGTCCTTCACCATGAAATCAACATCGTCCAGGACACCGGGCACCGTCGGCTGACCAGGGGCCGCCTGGTTCTTTTTTGGACGCCAATGAATCTTCGCCATCTTGGCGCCATCCGGGAAAGGCTGGCCGTTGGCCGGAATTCCGGCCTTGTAGGCGTCGATCATCGCCGGGTTCCCGAGGATCACCGCGATCAGAGCTCCGTTCTGACTGATGGCAATCACCGGCCAGCTCTCGTATCCCATGAACTCCGAGAATGCGAGTCCACCGGGTATCTTGACTGTGTACTTGTCAGGGCCGGAGATCGCAGCCCCGCTGGCCAACACGACGAGTGATACCGAGACAATCAGATTCCTCACTAGGTTCCTTTTCATCGTCGCGACTCCCTGATGAAGGCAATTGGCGCGCTTTGCACGAGTGTGCACCGCCGAGCTCGCGCGTGTTAATTGTACCGAAGTCTAATACCACGCCGCGTGCCTTCGGTGTATGACACATCTGACACCCCGTTTGATGAGCAGGCGCGCGCATGGCATCGATTACAGCCAAGGACGGTACCAGTATCTTTTACAAGGATTGGGGCCAGCGGCAAGCCCATCGTTCTTTCTCATGGTTGGCCTCTTACCGCCGATGCGTGGGATGCGCAGATGCTGTTCCCGGGAGCACGGGGATTTCGTGTCATTGCACATGACCGGCAGGGCCATGGTCGTTCGGATCAAACCTGGAGATGAAGGTTTTTCGATGACATCCGTCGGGGCGTGGTCAACGATCGTTCGCAGTTCTATCGCGACCTTGCCGTTCCGTTCTATGGCTACAACCGGCCGGATGCGAAGCCGTCGCAAGGGGTCATCGAGTCTTTCTGTCTCCGAGACTGACTTCGCCAACGACCTGCGCGAGATAGACATTCCCGTTTTGCTGCTGCACGGGGATGTTGATCAGATTGTGCCGATCGATGACTCCGCGAAGAAATCGGTGAAGCTCCTCAAGCGCGGCACGCTCAAGGTCATACCGGGTGGTGCCCACGGGATGGCGACCACCATGGCGGACCGAATCAACCAGGAGCTGCTCGAGTTCGCCAAGGCGTGAAGTCTGTGCTGCGCCGGCGTCGAAGGGCGCCGATGCAGGTGGTTCGTGATGGCCTCTACGCGCACGGGCTATCGAGACTGACGCCGCACTTTTGACAGCTCTTCCCGAGGAGCGCGCCGGCGCCAATACGCTGATGACATTTCGGACACCGAATCCGCAGTGCTGCCACGAAAGCCCCGGCAAAGGCCACCACACTTGCGCCAAAGCCGGCCAGGCCAATGGTCGATACCGGCGCCGTCGGTTCGCTGTTGGCGATCACAATGCTCGAGACGAGGCCCGTGAGCAGCCCAGCGGCGCCGATCGCGGAGAGCCACCCGACCCGGCGCTTGATGTTCTCGCGAATGGTCTCTGCCATGCCCGCCGAGCCTACCGCACGTGTGTGTGATGATCGAGCGTGGGGCAGGCGGAGTGGGCGAATCGATCAACGTGCGTCGGTCACGCTCGCAGGACTGAGCGCCAGTGCAACGGCAACCCCACTGAGGCCGGCAAGCAGTGGTGCTACTGCCACGCGCCAATCGATGAGGGAGCCCGACACCACTTCGCGGCGAATTTCCAGGGACAAAAGATTGCGAGCAACCCGTCTGAGCTCGATTGCAATGGGAACGCTCATTCGGGTAGTGGTGGAAAACGTAGACCATGCGCTCGCCGAGTATGCGCCTGACGCGCTGCAGCACCTGGCGCAACCGGCGGCTAAGGACACAGGAAGTCGCCGTCAATGAGAACGCTCATCCTGCCGCTTCGGAGGCCACCGCCACGAACGTGATCTAACACGATCGATAGGGCGAAGTGGGCGTCGCTCGGTTGAATCGGCGTTCTCGGCGACCTCCGTGGCGTCGCGATCGTGTCAGAGCGGGCCACCGCTGTCACCCGGCCAGCGAACGGCATTGACTTTGGGATCGAGCGGCGAGAAAACACTGTGGTATTGAAAGGGAGGCAGCGCCAGATGAAACACCTACCGCTTGCGCTCATCGTAATGGGCGTTGCCGTGACATCCCTAGGTCACGCTGCCGTCAAGAGTGTCGTGTTGGTGCACGGCGCGTTCGCCGATGGTTCCGGCTGGAAGCCGGTCGCGACCGTTCTGGAACAGGACGGCTACACCGTGTACGTCGTCCAGGAACCGGAGACGTCGTTTGACGCTGACGTTACTGCCACCCGCATCGTCCTGGACCGATCCGGTCCCTGCGTGCTGGTCGGCCACAGCTGGCGCGGAATGATCATTATCGAAGCCGGCACGCACGCGTCGGTGCGCAGCCTGGTCTACATCAACGCCTTTCAACCGGCCATCGGTGAATCCGCCGGTGAGCTGCAGAGCAAGATGCCCCCAGCGGCCAAGAGTGTCGGCCCAGTCGGTGGAGGGTTCGTGGCCATCAAGATGGAAGCGTTCCACCAGGACTTCGCCGCTGATGTGCCCAAGTCGGTTGCACATTTCATGGCCATCTCCCAGGTGCCCATTGCGGCTGCGTCGTTCGATGCAAAGGTCAAGGCGACCGCATGGTCCGAGAAGCCGAGCTACGCCGTCGTCTCAACGCAAGATCGCATGATCAATCCCGATCTTGAGCGATTCATGAGCGGCAGAGCGAAGTCTGAGACGATTGAGCTCAATGGCAGCCATGCCATCTTTCTCTCGCATCCGAAGGAGATCGCGGCCCTCATCGAAAAGGCGGCGCAAGCGGCCGAATAGGCGGCTGTACCACTTTCCTACCAAGGTCCTATCGTTTGTAAGGCCCGTAGGATCGATCATTCAACCAGCGCAAGGAATCATCGCCATGGCTTTCACAATCAAAGTTAACGGCGCCGAGCACAGCGTCGATGTCGACGGCGACACGCCGCTGCTGTGGGTTCTGCGCGACGTATTGGGCCTGACGGGTACCAAGTTCGGTTGTGGCGCGGCGCTTTGCGGTGCTTGCACGGTGCATGTGAACGGGACTCCGATCCGCTCCTGCGTCACACCGATTGCAAGCGTCGGTGATTCGGCTATCACGACAATCGAAGCGATCGATGCGACAGCCCAGGGACGAAGCATCCAAAGGGCCTGGCTCGAGCTCGAGGTCGTGCAATGCGGGTACTGTCAGGCGGGGCAAATCATGTCCGCGTCGGCGCTGCTCGCCGGCAACTTGCACCCGAGCGATGCCGATATCGACGCGTCCATGTCTGGAAATATCTGCCGCTGCGGCACGTATGTGCGAATTCGTGCGGCGATCAAGCGAGCTGCAGCGGGGCTTGCCGCCATGCCGAGTGGAAGCTGACCGATGTTCCCGGATCCTCATGGCTTTGGGCAGCAAGTGTCCCCGGCGTTCGAGATCGTCTCGCGCCGCGCTATTCTCAAGTTGGGACTCACCGCCGGTGGCGGACTATTGCTTGGATTTGGCCTTCCCAGCCTCTCCAGGCACTCGCTGGCGACTGAGTCTGGCAGCTTTGCGCCGAACGCCTTCATCCGCATCGCACAGGACGGGACGGTCACATTGATCATGCCGTATGTCGAGATGGGTCAAGGGACCTACACCTCGATACCGATGCTGATTGCCGAGGAGCTGGAGGTGCCATTGACTCAGGTGCGTTTGGAGCACGCACCACCGGATGTGAAGCACTTCGCCAACCCTCTGCTCGGTGGCCTTCAGGCAACGGGCGGGTCTACGAGCATACGTGCGAGCTGGGAACCGCTGCGGCAAGCCGGAGCCACCGCGCGCGAGATGCTGATCGGGGCGGCGGCCAAGCGCTGGCACGTGGAGCCTGCCTCCTGTCACGCCAAGCTTGGAGAGGTCGTCCACGCTTCAAGCGGTCGCAGCTTGAAGTACGGGGCTCTCGTCGGCGATGCAGCGCAGATGCCCATGCCGCAGCAGGTTGCGCTCAAACGTCCTGAAGAGTTCCAGTTGATCGGCACGCCAGCCCGACGACTGGACACTCCCTCGAAAGTCAACGGCACGGCGATCTACGGAATAGATGTCAGACCAGCCGGGGTGAAGATTGCCACGCTCGCGCAGTGTCCTGTGTTCGGCGGCCGATTGAAGAGTGTCGACGATTCGGCCGCCCACGCAGTTAAGGGCGTGCGCCAGGTCGTAAAGCTCGACGATGCAGTCGCGGTGGTTGCCGACCACATGGGGGCGGCCAAGAAGGGCCTCGCCGCCCTCGCCATTCAATGGGACCTCGGTCAGTACGCGACGCTGAGCACGGATGATGTGACGCGGGCGCTCGAGAATGGAACGCTCAATCCGGGGCCGGTTGCGCAGAAAGTGGGCGACTTTGGGAGCGCACTGGCGAACGCAGCAAGCAAAGTTGAGGCCACCTATCAGCTTCCCTTTCTCGCCCATGCCGCGATGGAACCCATGAACTGCACCGTCCATGTGCGTAACGACGGTTGCGAGGTCTGGGTCGGCACTCAGGTGTGCGCGCGAGCCCAGGCTACCGCGGCCAAGACCACCGGCCTGCCGCTCGAGAAGGTCGTTGTTCACAATCACCTGCTCGGAGGCGGATTTGGTCGTCGACTGGAGATTGACGGGGTCACGCGCGCCGTGCAGATCGCCAGGCAGGTGGATGGACCGGTCAAGGTGATCTGGACCCGTGAGGAGGATATCCAGCACGACATGTATCGGCCGTACTGGTTCGACCGGTTCTCGGCAGGTTTGAATGGCGCGGGGATGCCGGTCGCCTGGCAACATCGCTTCGCCGGATCTTCAATTCTCGCACGCTGGTTGCCTCCAGCCTTCAAAGACGGTCTGGACGGGGACTCCACCGACGGTGCGATCAATCTCACCTATGACATTCCCAATCTGCAGGTCGAGTACCTGCATATACAGCCTCCGGGCATTCCGACTGCGTTCTGGCGCAGCGTGGGTCCGTCGCACACGGTGTTCGCGGTCGAGAGCTTCATGGATGAACTGGCGGCCGCGGCAAACAAAGACCCTGTGGCCTATAGACGCGCCCTGCTCGATAAGGCACCCCGTGCCCGAGCGGTGCTCGATCTCGCTGCCGAGAAGGCCGGTTGGGGACAACCGCTTCCAGCCCGCTCGGGGCGCGGCGTGTCGCTGCAATTCGTCTTCGGGACTTACATGGCACAAGTCGCCGATGTCGAGGTCACAAAAGGCGGTGAGGTCTTCGTACGGCGCGTGGTGTGCGCGGTCGATTGCGGATCCGTGGTCAATCCGGACACCGTACGGGCGCAGGTCGAAGGCGCCGTGATCTTCGGAGTCTCGGCTGCACTGTTCGGAAAGATCACGCTACAAAGCGGCCGCGTCGAGCAGAGCAACTTTCACGACTATCGGGTGCTGCGGATGAACGAGAGACCCGTCATCGAGACCTACATCGTGCACAATAGCGAACGCCCGGGCGGCGTTGGCGAGCCCGGTACCTGCGCCGTAATGCCTGCCGTTGCCAACGCAATTTTTGCCGCGACCGGCAAGCGTTTGCGCAGGCTCCCAGTTGATCTCACGCAGCTCAAGCAAACCTGACCACGAGGGTTCCGCAATTCAAATCCAGCTCGCAGGGAGATACTAATGAGCACACCCCCGACTGCGACTATGACCTCCACCAGTGTGAACAGCGCTCGGTTTTTCTGGGAGCGCTTTTGGCGCTCGAGCGGCATCCAAGCCCTCGTCTTGTTCATCGTCGCGTACGTCATCTACGGCTCTCAGCCTCAGGTCGGCGCGTCGATCGATCGACTGGTTGCGTTCTATGTCGGCGATCGCAGGTTAATCCTGATCGCTGCGATGCTCTTCGGCATCGCGATCCTCAATCTCATGTGGTTCGCGGCTGCGCTCAGGACTACCTTGGCGGATGCGGGTGAGGACGGGTGGGGTGCGGCGGCGACCGCTGCCAGCGCAGCGCTCGGCGGACTATTCCTCGTGATCATCACGGTGCACGCAGCTCTTGCGTATGTCATTGCCGCTTCCGGAAATAACGCGCTCACATCGGGACTCAATGACTTCGCATGGGTCTGCTTTGTGTTGACGGCGTTCCCGCGCGCAATGCTGATCATGGCGGGGGCGTTCGGCCTGTGGCGTGCCCGGCTGATCTCGAACTCGCTGTTCGCGGTGGGGGTCGCAGCCGTTGTGCTCGTCCTGCTGGGCGGGACCACATGGAAGAGCGCTGGATTCTGGGCCGTAGACGGTGCGTACTCGCGCTTCGTATCGCCGCTCCTCGGACTCGCCTGGCTCGTGGTCGTAAGCGGAGTCCTCCTACGCAGAAGCCCAGCTACGCGGACCGGATGGTGATGTGAGGAGGGGATTCATCCGCCTGGTGCCGGCTGCGGATTTCCCATCGCATCGAGCAGCGTCGCACTGTCGCTGAGTCGCATGGCGCGCGCAGCGATGTACGCGACATAGGCATTCTGGTACTGCGAGCGTGCGCCGAGCACCGCGTACAGCGGGGCGGAACCTGAGGCATATCGTCCCTCCAGTTCCTGCTGCACCTGTTGCAGCGCGTGCGCCGACCGCCGCGACTGGTCGAGCTCTTTCGCATCATCCTCTAGCGCCACGAGCGTATCGGCCACCGATTGAAAGGCAGCGAGCACCGTCTGCTTGTACTGAGCGACGGCGCCTTCGTAAGTAGCCTGGTACTGGCGCTCTCGCGCTCGCAGTGCCCCGCCATGAAAGAGCGGCTGAGTGAGCGAGCCGCCGGCGGCCCAAATGGCTCCCGCTGGCGAGGCGAGCGTCGACCAGTCGAAACCACCGCGCCCGAATGCGGCAGAGAGGGTCAGTGAGGGATAAAGTGCCGCGCTAGCAGCCCCTGCAGCGTCTGCGCTCGCGCGCACGCTCGCTTCGGCGGCCAGAATGTCCGGCCGCTGATGCAGCAGCTCCGAAGGTACCGAGACGGGCAGGCGATCCGGGAGCTGCAGCTGCTCGAAGGATAAGGGCGCCGGGGCAGCATCGGGGGTACGGCCGAGCAGCACCGCCTCGGCGTGTTGAACGGCGAGCAACTGATGATGCAGGGGTGGCAAGACACGCTGCGCCTCGGCCGCTTCCTCCTCCGCTGTAAGCATTTCCATGCGCGACGCGCTACCGAGCTCGAAGCGCTCGTGCAATTGCCGCGCGCGCTGCTCTGCGGCATCGGCATACAGTGCGATGGCATCGACCTGCGCTTTGAGGGATGCTGCGTTAATCGCGGCAACCACGACATTGAGGGCGACGGTGCGTCGCGCAGCCTCGAGCTCGTACGACTGCGCGCGCACTTGACCGAGTAGCGAGCGATCAGCCAGGGCCGATGCCCCCAGGAAATCGATCGTCCAGCTGCCCTGCACCTGCGCCGCGAATACGTTATAGAGGAAGGTCTGTTCGGCGACCTCCGGGATGCCAAGTCCGCGCTGACGAGTGGCGGCTAGGCCGACATCGACGTGCGGATACAGATTATCGCCCACCTGTCCGCGCACCTGTTCGTGCGCCGCTCGAAGATTGGCGTTGGCGGCGGCGAGCGATTGGTTCTTATCGAGCGCCTCGCTCACCAGGGCATCGAGCTGTGAGCTCGCAAAGGCGCGCCACCACTGCGGCATGGGGGCCGCTCCTAGGACCAACTGCTGCGGCGATTCGCGGTCCAGCGGCGATTGCGGATTGGACGGCTCTAGCGAGAAGTGGGCCGGTAGAGCCATGCTAGGCGGCGTGCGTGGCGGACCGAAAGCCGCGCAGGCGGTGAGTATCGAGCTGGCCACGAGGAGCAACATGCGGCTAGCGAGTAGCTGCCTCTTACTCACGGGTGATTCTCCAGAGCGGGACGCAGCCCAAAGGTCGGCTCTCGAACCGGCTCGTCGAGTCGGACCCGAAACCACGCTGCATACAACGCCGGCAGGAAGAACAGCGTGAGCACGGTGGCGATCGTGATGCCGCCCATGAGCGCGGTCGCCATCGGGCCGAAGAAATTGCTGCGCAATAGCGGTATCAGTGCAAGCACGGCGGCGGCCGCCGTGACCGTGATGGGACGAAAGCGACGCACAGTGGCGCCCACGATGGCCTCGAGGTGCGTATGGCCGCTGCGCAGATCCTGCTCGATCTGATCGACCAGGATGACTGAGTTGCGCATGATGATGCCGAACATCGCGATCGTGCCCAGCATCGCGACGAAGCCGAACGGCTCGCGAAAGATGAGCAGCGCCGGTACGACGCCTATGAGCCCGAGCGGGGCGCTCAGCACGACCATCAGCACGCGACCGAAACTCTGTAGCTGAATCATGAGGATCACGAGAACCGCAATCACGAGCAGTGGCATCTGGGCGACGATGGAGTTCTGCGCCTTGGCGTTCTCCTCCACGGCACCACCGATTTCGATGTGATAGCCCGGCGGCAGATGCGCGCGCAGCGTGCCGAGACCGTGGTCGATGCGCTGTGTCACATCCAGCCCCTGCGCGGGCGGCCGCACGTCCGATTGCACCGTGATCGTCGGTTCGCGATCGCGCTCCCAGATGACCCCGTACTCGAGCTCGTAGCGCACACGGCCGAGCGTCGTCAGAGGAATGGCTGCACCGCTCGATGAGGGTAGGGCGTAGCGCTCAAGGGAGGCGGGGTCGGCGCGGTCGGAGGGTGGCGATCTCAAGTCGACGGGTATCAACAGATCGCGCTTGCGAAGGTGCGCGAGCGTGTAGCCGGAGAGCGTGGTCTGCAGAAAGTTCTGCAGATCCTGCGAGCTCACCCCCAGCCGCCGCGCCTGCGCTTGATCGATTTCGAAGTGCACCGAGCGCGCGGCGGGCTCGTCCCAATCGAGCTGCACGTGATGCGTATCGGGATCGTTGCGAATGCGCCCGGCCAGATCGTCCGCAATCTGGCGCACCGTCGCGATCTGGGGCCCGGAGATGCGGAACTGCACCGGAAAGCCGACGGGCGGTCCGTTCTCGAGACGACTGATGCGCGTACGCAGAGTCGAGTAGCGGGTACGCAGCAATTGATCGAGCCCAGCAGCCAACGCCTCCCGCTCGCGCACACCTTTCGCGGTCACCACGAACTGCGCGAGATTGGGGGCTGGCAGCTGTTCATCGAGCGGCAGGAAAAAGCGCGGTGCGCCTGCGCCCACGAAGTCGATGTAGTGATCGATTTCGCGACGGTCATCCAAATCATGCTCGAAGCGCTGCGCCGCGCGGAGAGTGGCATCGAACGAGGCATTTTCGGGAAGTCGCAGGTCGATGAGCAGCTCGGGGCGATCCGAGCTCGGGAAGAACTGCCGCGGCACGAGCCTGAAGGCCGCCAGAGCGAACGCGAAGGCGGTCACGGTGCCGGCGATCACGGTCCAGCGATGCTCCACGCACCAGGCCACCCAGCGCCTGAAGCGCTGATAGAGAAGGCCCCCGTAGACGTCATGTGCGCCAGCTCCTTGCCCATCCGCCAGGGAATCACGCGGGCGCTCCGGCAACATCTGGTAGCCCAGCAGCGGAATCACGCTGACGGCGGCGAGCCACGAGAGCAGCAGTGCAATCGCCGAGACCTGGAAGATCGAGCGCGTGTACTCACCGGTCGAGGAGCGCGCCAGCGCGATCGGGAGAAATCCCGCGACCGTGACCAGGGTGCCGCTCAGCATCGGAAAGGCCGTATGGCTGTACGCGAACGCCGCCGCTTTCATGCGATCAAAGCCCTGCTCGAGCTTCACCGCCATCGATTCCACCGAGATGATGGCATCGTCGACGAGCAGGCCGAGTGCGAGGATCAGCGTACCGAGGGATACCTTGTGCAGGCCGATGTGCCCCAGGTTCATGAGCAGCGCAGTGCCCGCGAGCACCAGCGGGATCGAGATCACGACCACCATGCCGGTGCGCAGACCCAGACTCACGAGACTTACGATGAGCACAATCCCGACCGCTTCGGCGACCGCCTCTACGAAGTCAGCGATGGAGCGTGAGACCGCCTGGGGCATACTCGCGACCTGCGTGAGCTTCAAACCGGCAGGCAGGGCATGCTGCAGCTCACGCACCTTGGCATCGAGTGCCTTGCCGAGCTCGATGACATCCCCGTCCGGCGCCATCGTGACCCCGATGCCGAGCACGTTGGCGTGATCAAAGCGCATGTACTCGGCTGGGGGATCGGCGTAACCGTGTGTGACTTGCGCGATGTCGCCCAGGCGTACGTCATGTCCATGCACGCGCAACAACGTGTCCGCGATCTGATCCACGTCGCTGAATTGCCCGCTCGAGCGCACAAAGACCCGATCGTCTGCGGTGCTAAAGATGCCCGATCCCGCGACCGCGTTCTGGGTATCGAGCGCCGCAGCGATCGCCTGGGGGGTCAACGCGAGCCTGGCGAGCTCGGCATTTGGGATCTCGACGTAAATGCGCTGCTCTTGGTCCGCGAAGAAATCGACCTTGTTGACCTGCGCGACGCGCAGCAGCTGCGCACGCAGCCACTCGCCCCAGTCGTGCAGCTGCGCGGGTGAAAATCCATCGCCTTCGAGGGCATAGATGTTCGTGTAAACGTCACCGAACTCATCGTTGAAATAGGGCCCCTGCACACCGGTGGGCAAGGTGTAGGCGATGTCGCCCACGCGCTTGCGTACCTGGTACCAGGTCTCCGGCACCTGCGAAGCGGGCGCAGAGTCCTGGATCGTGAAGAAGAGTGTCGACTCCCCCGGTCGCGAATAGCTGTTGAGGAAGTCGACATGCGGGGTGGCTTGCAGCGTACGCGCGATCCGGTCTGTCAGCTCCTCTTGCACCTGGCGTGCGGTGGCACCCGGCCAGAAAGTGCGGATGACCATCACCTTGAAGGTGAAAGGTGGATCCTCGGACTGTGCGAGCCGGCGATAGGAGAGGATTCCCGCAAGGCTCACGAGGATCAGGATCAGTACCACGAGCGATCGATGCTCGAGGGCCCAGGTCGACAGGTTGAAGCGCTGCGGCCTTGCGGACAATGGGCTCGCCGAGCGGTCTGGCGCGACCTCGTTCATGGCGACGTGCCCCGAGCAAGCTGTGCCGTGCGGAGCGAACCGCCGGGAGTCGCTGTAGTCGCGTCCACATCGAATGGCGGCAGGGAAGGCGTGACGCGCTCGCCTTCAAAGACGGTATGCACGCCCGCGGCGACGATGCGCTCGCCATCGCGCAGTCCACCAGTCAGGATGACGGAGCGATCCCGATAACTCTGCACCGTGACCGCTCGCAGCTCGAGTCGCGACTGCGCACCCTCGAGCACCCAGACGGCTGGGTGAGCACCTTGGTGAAACAGAGCGGTCGAGGGGATATCCATCTCGCGCATCGGGGAGTGTCCGGGCGGGGGCAGCAGCGTCGCTTCGCCGACGGTGCCGAGTCGGATGTTCGGTGCGGGATCGTTCAGGGTTAGTTTGATGCGGAACGTGCGGCTCTGTGGATCGGCTGCAGGGGCGATCTCGCGCACGCGGGCGTCGAGCGGTAACGCATCAAGCGACGGAAGTGCGACCCGTGCGATCTGGCCGATGGCGATGCGGTTGGCATCGGCTGCAGCCGCATCAATGACCACGTCCAAGGCGCCAGACCAGGCCAACTGGTACACGGGCTGACCCGCGGAAACCACCTGACCCGTATCGGCCTCCTCGGCCGTGATGACTCCGTCGTGATCCGCGCGGAGCGTGTGATATGCGAGGGCATTCTCTGCCACGGTGAGCTCAGCTGCGGCTTGATCGCGTGCGCCGAGCGCTGCGGCATGCGCGTCCTCGGTCTGCTCGAGCTGATTGGTGGCGATCAGCTGCTGCGCGAACTGCTGCCGATCGCGAGCGAGCTGCTGGTTCGCGTAGCGCAATCGATGCTCGGCCGCCGCGAGCGCAGCATGGGCGCTGGCGACCTGCCGTTCTTGATCAGTGGGCTCGAGCTGCGCGAGCACCTCGCCGGCGGTGACCTGATCACCCAGCCGGACGCGCCGCTCGATAATCTTTCCCGCGACGCGGAAGGAGAGCGGATTCGAGTAGCGGGGCGCTACCTCGGCGGGATAAGTCGGCGGATCCGAATCATCCGACATGTGCACCGTGTAAGTGACGACTCCGACCGGAGCGGTCGTGATCGCCGGACCGGTATGACAGGCGGCCAGCGACGCGATCAGCGTGAGCAGAAGCGCCGCTTTGCTCCGAGCGGTGAGTGACGAGGCATTGCGCGAGGGGTCCACGGCACACATTCCCTTGATTAGACATCAATCTATATAATGGACACAAATATGGTCATGGGCAAAAAAAATTAGGCCGGCGAGCTGCGTAGCAGCATGCGGAGGAGCTCGAATGCGTAGTCGCTGAATACATGCGCGGCCACACCTTCGCGGGCCAAGTCTCCGGCCTTCGCGATCGTGATCTGCACAATGCCGTGGGTAAATGCCCAGAGGCTAAAGCCCAGCATGCGTGGCTCGCGCGCGAGCGCGGCAGAGATGCTGCCATCCGCTACGCCGGCCTGGATCGCTTGGACCAGGAGGTCCATCACCGCGTCAGCCGTTTCGTGGCAAGCCTGCTCGTTCGAGCCGGCGGTTGCGCTCACCTGATGGCTCTGGAAACGCGAGCAAAAGTCGAAAAAATGCGGAAATTCCAGGGCATACCCCATATAGGCGCGGCCGATCGCGTCGACTTTGTCGCGCCCACTACCCGGGGTCTCCAGCGCTGCGGTGAACCGCTGATAGAGCAGCTTCATCGCACGCTCGCCGACGGCGAATAGCAGGTCATCCTTGTCCCGGAAGTAGATGTAGACCAGCGCGCGCGAGAGTCGCGCCGTCCGCGCCACCTGGTCCATGGTTACGGCTTCCCAGCCCTGTTTTGCGTAGAGCGATGCAGCCGCGTCCAGGAATTCGCCACGTCGGCGCTCCTTTTCCTCCTCGCGGCGTTCAAGTATGTAGGACATCCGCAGACGGTAGACCATTCGTTGACATAGTGTCAAGTAGTAGGCACTTGATATGAGACGATGCAAGTAATATGCGTTAGCTGGGCGAATTTCCCCGCCGGAAGGACACACGCGCACGGGTTCTACAGACTGCGGCGCAACGCCTGTTGCAGTTTGTGCACCTGAGCTTTGGCCACGTCTCGATTCTGTCGCAGCGCATGGCCGGTCGACGCACTCTCGCGTCCGAGCGCGTTCAATGACGCGAGATGCGCGAGGTTGTACTCGCCCGCAGCCTGATAACACTCGCTGGCGCGCTCATAGGCACGCTGCTCATAGAGCTGCTCAGCAAGCGAGCGTGCCTGCGACGAATCCGATACCGGACAGCGCAATGCTGGCACCGAAGGCGATCCTGTCCCGACCTGTGCCGAGTCGGCCAGCGCGAGCGGAGAGACCGCGAGCAGCGCGAAAGCGATGATCGTCGCTGCATGTGCTGACAGCCAGGAGCGATGTCGAATCGCCCACAGCACCAGCGCGACGAGAGTGCCGCCGGGTAGCAGCACGAGCGCCCCATACAGGCCGAGATGCTGTAGCGGAAGGGCGATTCCGCTCCAATTGAAGTGTGCGGGCCGCATGGTGATTTCCTAAACGTCTGTGACTGGACCGATGGCAGTAACGTAAGAGCCGCGGCCGACTCGCACAATTAGTCTTTGGTACTTGGTGCGTATCACCACTGTGAATGCGGTGGAAGTGGGTCCGTGGGAGGAGCGACACACGCTCACTCAGGTCTAGTAGCGCCTCCCTCGAAAGGAGTAGCTGCGGCGAGTCCCATAGACACACTGTCTACATGATGGCAGGAGAACCCTTCCAGCTGGCCAGCGACGCCGAGCAGCTCGAGCAGTCACTGCGGCTTGCAGGTCTGCTCGAATGATCGCGACGCTATCAGCGCCCTACGGGCGGTGCCAGTGACAGAATCCAGCGGGCGATAGCGCGCGCATCCTCGAGGCTCACCCGCTCGTTGGCGACCATCGGGATGTTGCCCCAGTTGCCGGCGCCGCCGTTGATGATCTTGCGCGCGAGGCGCTCCTCGACCGCGGGTCCCTCGAGCGAGTAGCGGATCGCGATCGCTTGGAAGGAGGGACCGATGCGGATCTCCTGGATGGCATGGCACTCATCACAATGCTGCTGCGCCGCCAATGGCGAAAGTCCCTGAGTCGGTTCGGCGGCGATCGCAAGTGTCGGCACGGCCAGTACTGCCGCGAGTGCCCAGGATGGCTTTATTCGCCATGTCACCGCGGCGCTCATCGGGCGGCCTCGGTCACGAGGCCACCCCGATCACCTGGATCGATGAGCAGCGCCATGCGGGGCCCGCGGACGTGCTGGACGATGTTGGCGTAAGAGCTCACCAGCAAGCCGCTGCTGCGATCCACGTGCAGCATGCGCAGGAAGCCGCGCTCGCGGGGCAGCGGCAATACACCGATACTCCGCGTGCGCGGGTCGAAGCGATAGATGACATCGGCATTTGAAGTGGCTATCCACACCACCTTGCGCAGCGGGTCCCACGTGGTCGCGTAGGGTGCGCTCGCACGATCCGGCAAATCGTAGATATTCAGCATCCGATTCGACCGGGTGTCGTAGGCCGCCAGCTGCCCAGCACCGTAGAGTGCGAGATAGAGCACGCCGTCGTCGGACATGGACATGCGCCGCGGGCCGGCATTGCGACTTGCAAACTCGACGTGCTGCTCGAACTTCAAAGTCTCGGTGTTGAAGCTGCCGAAGCTGCCGATACCGAGCTGGCAATACCACACGTGCACGCGATCCGGGCTCATCGCAAGTCCGTAAACCTGCTCGCCACCCTCGCGGCCCGGCACGGGTGGGATTTTGAATTCGCCCGACTTTCCGGTCGCAGGGTCGAGCCAGCCGACCTTGTTGTTGAGGATATCCGAGAACCAGATCCGTCCGCGGCTGTCGGTAACGACGCGGTGATCCGCATCGAAGGAGATGTCGTGCACGCCGACCGGCGGGCCACCCGGCTGATTTAGCCGCCACAGCTTGAACTGCTCGGTGTGCGGGTCGAAGCGCATCAGCGCATTCGGGAAGAAGGAAGTGGCCCAGACCCCGCCATCACCCGGCACCAGAGTATGTGGACCCCACAGCTCCTTGCCGGGAATGGCGAAGTCCTTGACCGCGCCGGAGCGCGTATCGATCCGGAATAATCGATTGGAGCTCACGTCCGCCGCGTACAAGAATTGGGTGTCATCGAAGGGCACTGCCTCGCGTATCGCATTCGGCTGGGGCACTTCGAACTCGCGGATGGTCGTGCGCGGCGTGACGATCAGCGGGGCTCCGTAGCGGTAGCCACGAACCTCGCGCAGGGGACCCTCAAGCGCCTCGACCAGAAGTTTCGCGGTCGGCACCGGATCCCCGCCGGAGTACACATTCTCGCCAGAGGGCACGAACCCGTTGGCGCGGCCGAACTCGACGCCAGAGACGTAGTTCATTTGCTTGACGATCGCCGTCCACGCCTGCTCGCGCGCCTCGCGCGACTGCGTCTGTGGGGTGTCGTCCAGGAGCTTGGCGTAGTCGCGCACTTCGGGCGCCGGCATCTGATGGCAGGCCACACACGCCATCACCAGCGCCTCGCGCTCGGCTGGGTTTTTGAAATCCTTCAAGTACGCCGAAGCCGGCGCGACTCCAGCTTCGTTGGCCACCGGGTGCATGAGGATCGTGACCGGCCCTGTGCCGCTGGGAGTGTCGCTCCCGACTGGCTGATACCCGAGGCTGCGCGCGCTCAGCGTGCCAGCAGGAGCATCCGCAGCAAACTCAAACTCGCCCCGCTCATTCGTGAACACCGTGGTGGCTGTTGCACCCGATGTGCCGCTCGCTTTGGTGAGTATCACCATGGCCTGTGCGACGGGTGCCCCGTTGAGATCGGTGACCCGACCACTCGTAGCGGCGAGCGCGCCGCCACACAGTGATGCGGCGATGCCACTAGCAATCACTGCTAATGCGGCACGTACGAAATTCACTGGCACGACGCTCTCCCTCTCGGTGATCGCGTGCGGAGATCTGGGCGCACGCACCTCAAAACTATGCAATCAACGCGAAGCGACTCTCAAGGCTCTTGAATTATGCGCCATCATATGCGGCGCGGGGCGCCGGAATCGGCGGCTGGGACATGGCTATAATCCGGATGAGAAGGGTTACGTAATAAATTGAAATGTAAATTTATAAATGGTATTAGATCCGTTTGAGGACCGCGATCTTTCGCCACCGCAGAGCGGCTTCCCATCATCGGTACCGATGCGGTTCATCGCCACCCCTGATTCGACAGTCAGGCTCGGCGTGACTAGCATGCCCCTGCGAACGGATGCACACGGCCACACGATTCAGCCTCGCCCATGAGTAACTCACCGACCGCCTCAGTCGCGACCCATCGTGCCGGCTCGTTGCAGGTTGAGTGCGCTCGTGAGCTGCGGCTGGCTCTGTGAACGGTGCGGGGGCGTACGACCGCCATTGCGCATGTCGATAACCTCAACATGAATCTCGACCCGGTCGTCAACAGCCGCGAATAATGCCGGGTGCGATGTCCGAGGCCGCTGCAAATTCCCAGAGTCGCACGCTCTTCCTGACGGATGCCGACGTGACGGCGCTCAGCGATTGGCCATCGGCCATCGACGCGCTGCGGCGCGCCTACGCGAGCGACGTCGATCCACAGAGCGTGCCGCCACGCTCCATGGCCCGAGCTCCGGGTATGTGGCTGCGCAGTCTGACCGCCATCTCGCCACTCGAAGGATATCTCGGCTGCAAACTGATCGCGGCCTGCTTGCCGATCCGAACGGCCAGCTATCTCGTCTCACTGTTCGACAAGGATAGCGCGCAGCTGCACGCCCTCATCGATGGCAATCAGATCACGGGCATTCGCACGGCGGCAACGAGTGCCGTCGCGGTCGATGCCCTGGCCCCGCAGCGTCCGTTGCGCTTGGGCATCCTCGGCTCAGGATTCGAGGCTCGTGCCCAGCTGACCGCGTTGGCGACGGTTCGGGCAATCCAACGGGCGAAGGTCTACAGTCCGACGGCTGCGAATCGCGCGAAGTTCGCGGCGCACTTTGAGAAAACAAGCAGGATGGCCGTGCAAGCGGTCGACACCCCCGAGGCTGCGCTCGAGGAGGTCGATGTCGTGATATGCGCCGCACGCGGCAAGAATGAAGAGCCCGTGTTGCGGGGCCGATGGCTCGTGCCGGGTACCATGGTGGTGTCCATCGGCTCGACCTTGCCGGAACAGCGCGAGGTGGATGTCGAGGTGATCCGGCGCGCAAAGCTCATCGTGGCCGATATGCCCGACGAAGTGGCCCGGGACACGGGAGATCTCATCGCAGCGACGCGCGAGAGCGTCACCTTCGCAGAGAAACTGATCTCATTGCACGAGTTGTGTCGGGTGAACTCCGCGGTGGGGCGTTCGGCGGATGACATTGTGCTCTACAAGTCCGTCGGTTCTGCTCTCCAGGATGTGGTGGTCGCGGAGATGCTGTTCCTGCGTGCCCGCGAGCGCGGCCTGGGTAGTTTCTTGCCGGTCAGCATCGCCCCGGTGCGCAAATGACTTCAGCACGAGGTCGCATCTCACATGATTGCTTATAAGCAGGCCGAGGCACGCGAGTGGGCACGAGAGCACTTGCAGGGGTGCTCGGGTGTCACACTTCCTTCCTTCAGCTCCGACTTGAAGCGCTTGAATGAGCGCGCCATCCGCCATGACATAGAGCTCATCAAGCGGCTGGGCTTCACATATACGCTCCTCTGTACCGAGGTCGCGATCAGTCCGCAGGAGAATGCGCTCTTCACGCGTTGGGCAGCGGAGTCCGCGGGCGGTAAGCTCGGACTTTTCTTCCATGCCGCGTGGGGAACCCTCGGCGACAATATCGAGGCGGTGCGCTTGGCCGAGGAGGCAGGGGCAGATCTGGTGCTCTTGTCCTACCCGCCGCAGTTCTGGGCCACCACCGAGCAGGAGATCTACGCCTACACGAAGGAGTTCTGTGAGGCCACACGGCTCGGCGTGATGCTGTTTGCGATTCCCTTATGGGGCTTCGAGCGCATCCATCCGGCGGGCATGTCCGTCTCCTTGGTGCGGCGCCTGCTGTGCGATATCCCGAACATCGTGGCCATCAAGTCGGAGCAGGGCTTTCCGCTCATTGCCGGCGTCATCGAGATGTGGCATCACTTTCACGAGCAGGTCGTGATCAGCTGCCCGATCGAGGGCGATGCCATTCCGCTGATGCGCCACCTTCCTCTGCAATTCTCGGGGACTAGCAACACGCAGTGGATGAGCGACTATTACCCGTCTACGTTTGCATTGGCGCGGGCAGGGCGTTTCGAAGAGGCGATGGAGCGCTACTGGACGGTCCACTCTGCCCGCCTTGCAGGCGCTGCTACGCAGGCAGCCTCGGTGCCCGGGACGAGCGTCTTGAATCGCACCGCGTGGAAGTATCAGGACTGGCTCGCAGGATTCAACGGTGGACCGTTGCGAGCACCTGCCACGCGAATTCCGGATCGTTTCATGGCTCAGCTGCGCAGATCTCTCAAGGATTCCCAGCTTCCGGTGACCGATGATCCGGACAGCGCGTTCATGGTCGGTCGAAATCCTGCGTAGGTGTCGGTGGCGCGCGGAGCTCGACCGTGAGCGGCGCGTGCACGGGTGGCCTGCCACTCGTTGCTGCTGCAGGCGTAGGATGGCAATTCACTCGAGAACGCTCCGAGGCGGAGCTGCGGATTGCCAGTTGGCACGACGGGTCCGACAATGTCGGGCCCATCTCCCCGAAATCAGGAGCTGTGCATGATCGCGCATACGAGTCTTTCCGTCAGTAAATACCAGCGGTCAAAAGATTTCTATGTGAAAGCTCTGGAGCCGCTCGGTTATCGGAACAACATGGAATACGGCGAGGCGGCCGGCTTCAACGATGGGAGAAACACCGACTTCTGGATCAGCCAGGCGAAGACCGTAGTGCCCGCTCACCTCGCGTTCGAGGCAAAGTCTGCGGCCGAAGTGCAGGCGTTCCACAAAGCCGCGCTCGCGGCAGGCGGCAAGGACAACGGCGGCCCGGGTTATCGCGACTACTCGCCCGGCTACTACGCAGCGTTCGTCTACGACCTGGACGGAAACAACATCGAAGCCGTGTGGTACGACCCCAGCAAGGCGAAATAGGCCGACGCCTCGCGAGCAGCCTCAATTCCGATTCGGCCCGCGCTAGTGCAAACGCACTAAAGGAGAGCGTTGGAGCGCGCTTAATTGGCACAATTTCGCTCCGCCAATGGAGTTACGCTCTGCTCATGAGTCCTCCTGCGGTGTCATTCGAGTTCTTTCCGCCCAGCGACGCTGAGAACGAAGCGCGGCTGTGGGCCACGGTTGCGCGACTGCAGCCGCTTCATCCGCAGTTCGTGTCCGTCACCTATGGCGCCGACGGGTCGGTCCGCGATCGAACTCACGGCATCGTCGCGCACATTCACGAGAATCGAGGACTGCGTGTTGCGCCTCATCTCACCTGCATTGGTGCCTCCCGCAGCGAGATCCTTGCGGCGGCGCAGCGCTACTGGAACGCGGGTATTCGCCACATCGTCGCCTTGAGAGGCGACCCGCCCACTCGTGTGCGCCCTTACGTTCCGCACGCCGATGGTTTTGGCTACGCAGCCGAGCTGGTGCGAGGGTTGAAATCGATCGCTGACTTTCAGATCAGTGTCGCGTGCTATCCCGAAACCCATCCGGAGGCGCCGAGCAGACAGTTCGATCTGGTCAATCTGAAGCGCAAGGTAGAAGCCGGAGCTTCCCGCGCCATCACCCAGTTCTTCTTCGAAACCGATATCTATTTGCGCTTTCGTGACCGCTGCGCTGCAGCCGGCATCGAGGTCAGCATCGTACCGGGCATTCTGCCGATCACGCGCTTCCCGCAGGTGCTCAAGTTTGCCGAGCGCTGCGGAGCACACGTTCCCAACTGGCTTGTGCGCCGTTTCGAGGGCTTGGAGGACGATGCGGAAACTCGCCGCTTGATCTCAGCCGCGGTTGCGATCGAGCAGGTGCAGAGGTTGCAGCGCGAGGGGGTCGACGAGTTTCACTTCTATACGCTCAATCGTGCGGAGCTGTCCTTCGCGATCTGCCACGCGCTGGATGTGCGGCCACAAGTGGCCGCCCGCGCTGCCTGACGCAAGCGGATCCGAACACCTGCAAGCTTGCAACGTGCCTCTAAGCTCGAGCCCGTCCGCGCCGCGCGGCCTCGATCGCGGCGACGTCGATCTTCTTCATGGTCATCATGGCTTCGAACGCGCGCTTCGCCGCGGCCGGATCAGAATCGGTGGTTGCGTCCAGCAATACGCGTGGCGTGATCTGCCAGGACAAGCCCCATTTATCCTTGCACCACCCGCATGCGCTTTCGGCGCCGCCATTGCGGACGATCGCATTCCAGTAACGATCGGTCTCGGCCTGGTCCTCCGTGACGATCTGAAATGAAAAGGCTTCGCTGTGCTTGAAAGCCGGACCGCCGTTCAGGCCGAGGCAGGGCACGCCCACGACGGTAAACTCGACCGTGAGCACCTGTCCTTGTTTGCCAGCCGGATAGTCGCCGGGCGCACGGTGAACCGCTTTCACGACACTGTCCGGAAAAGTCTGGGCGTAAAATCTGGCGGCATCTTCGGCGGTGCCGTCATACCAAAGACAAATCACGTTCTTGGCCATGCGCTGTCTCCATTCCTTCGCCAGTTGAGTGAGCCTACCGTGGCTTTGTTCCCCGTAACGATCGCACTAATTGGCGCTGCTAGGGCGCGGCTGGGCGAGTGGCGGTTTCGGGTCGTTGCCGCCGGGCATGACGATCGAGCTCGAGCTGTAGAAGCGAGCGGGCGCGTTGGTCGTGAGGAATCGCACCGTGAGATTTTCGACTGAATCCTCCGCGGGCCGCCCGCTCGCGTTGCCATGAAACGGCACAACCTCGCGGTAACTCGTCCAAACCGCATTCGGAGCGGGACCGAAAGTGCGCGCGGGTTTCTCCAACTTGCGGATATCCATCCAAAATGCGGCATTGATAAGGTCTTGGGCCAAAATGTCGCGGGATATGTCGAGCGCCTGCTTGAGGCGCATGAGCTTCAGCATCGGCACGGCGTCCAGATCGCCGACGCCCTTGTCAGCGGTGACCCCGTCGGGCGGAATGGGGTTGGCGAGCGGCTTTAACTCCTGCCAGAGCGCATCGGCGATCGCGCCTCCGCCTCCGCTACCGCCGGCCCCACTCGCCCCTCCGGGTGCGCTTCGCGTCTTGAGTACCGCATCGGCGTCGGTCACGGTGAAGAAGGTATCCTCGAACCGGTGCATCCGCTGAACGACGGCCACCATGAGATTCACCAAAGCGACCGGCACAGCTTCGACGTCATTGACGAGCGGGTAGGGGTCCCAATCCGAGTTTGAAAGAATGTAGCCGTGCTTGCCGTGCGAGTACTTACCTCCCTTGACGTAGTACTTCATGAGTTGCGGCGTCGACAGCTCCCATGAGTCGCTCGGTGCGATGTCAGGGCGAACCGTCGGGTTGTGATCGGTGGAGTTCATCTGAATGAGCGTGCTGTCGCGCAAGCGCGCCCAGGCCTGCCACACACCGCCGTCGCGCCACACGGTGGCTCGCAGACTTTCGGGATCCTGAATGGTGCGATATTCCCCATTGAAAACGTAACTACCCTTTAGCATGTCGAGTACACGAGCTGCCGTGTAGTTGGGCCAGGCAAACGGGCGCGTGGCCTGGACCGGCATCGATAAGGGCCCGATGCTGCCATTCATGCCGGTCAGATCCATGGACCAGATCAGGTCGTGCCATTCCAGGAGCTCGCGCAGGTCGTGGACCACCAATGCGGCGAAGCCCGCGGTCAGCGCGTTGGTCGTAATGAGACTGCCGTCCGCGCCTTCGAACGTGATCGGCTTGAGGCCCGCTTTGGCCAATGCCTGAGAAGCCGGCATCTTGACTCCCTTGTAGTACGCAAACCCGCGGCCTCGCAATGCCGCTCCGGTTGGGACGAAATCGGCTTCGCCAATCGCACCGCGCCAGTGCACGGCCGGGGTGACACCATTGTTCAAGAGATCTGCGATACCCTGGACGAAGGCCGCGCTCGCGGCGAGATAGCGCATATTGTTGAGATCGACAGCGAGCATGGCGCGCCCGACCTCCTCATCGGGGATGTCCGCGCCAAAACCGAAGCCCTCAAAGGTGCCCGCAGTACGACCGGAGGAGGCCGCGTAGCGCCGGGCGATTTCCGCCTTGTATTCCGCCGAATCCGGGGTGCCGTGCAGGGAGACAGTCTCGCGTCCCGAGCCCGCATTGCGATTGAAGAGGTACACGGGGACACCCTCGGCTTGCGCCTCGAGTATCAGCCCGAAGGAGTCAGCAGCCCCATCGCGCAACTCCTGGCTGATGGCCACCTTCGCGCCGTTGCGTGCGATTTGAACAAGCTGGTCGATCGACAGATCGTGACCCGTCAACGTGATTGTCTGGTCGGCCATCGTGGGATTGATCGGGTGATACGGCGTGTCTGCCCAGCAGGAAAACGCAACTGACGTGGACGCCAGCGCGACCAGCAGGCCATGGGCGGTCTTGGCAATCGTGCGCACGTTTGTTCCCCCTAGAGAGCACGTCGGATCGTTTCTCGACTGATACCACACCCCGTCGAGGCCGGCAAAAGAAAAAGTCCGCAAGCCCCGCTCCGCTATCCAGTTGCCACACGACCGCAGAGGCGAACCTCCCAGGCAGCAGCTGCGAGGTGCACACGAGTCAGATGCGAGCCCTGTGGTCAGACCGCGCCAGATGAGCGAGCGAGGCGGGCATGCGTGAGGCATGGGTCATCGGGCTGCATTCACGCGATTCGCGCGGCGCGATTCATCTTATACGAGACATAGTGTATCGTAAGCACGGTCGCGGATGCACGACCCAGGCCAGCTACGCTCATGAGCGCTCTGCATCCGTGTTGTGCTCGCCAAGATTGATGTTATCCAGCCTCGAGTATTTGCTGCCGTGGGACTTTTCACCGACCGTCCTGCTGATCTGTTCGCTGTCCGCCGTCCTTTATGTGCGCGGCGTGGGAGTGCTCAAGAAAGCGGGAACGCCGCCCGCAGCGTGGCGCTCGATCTGCTTCTTTCTGGGCCTCGGCTTTGACTATGCAGCCCTGCAGACCTACGTCGACTACCTCTCCCAGCACATGTTTTGGGTTCATCGGCTGCAGCACCTCGTGCTGCACCACATCGCGCCCGCTCTGCTGGTCGCATCCGCCCCGTCTGTGGCGCTGCGCTACGGGACGCCGCTCTGGCTACGAGATCGCGTGGTGGACCCGCTCACGCAGCAGAGGGCGATGAGAGCGCTGTTGCGTTTCGCGCAGAATCCGCTGGTAGCTCTGCTGCTGTTCGTCGGATTGATATATTACTGGCTCACGCCGCTCGTGCATTTCGCAGCCATGCTGGATGTGCATCGCTATCTGCTGATGAACTGGGGCATGGCGGTGGACGGCATTCTCTTCTGGTGGTTGATGCTGGCGAGCCGCGATCGCCAGCGCCAGCTCGCGCTCGGCTACGGCACGCGCGTTCTCCTCCTGTGTATCGCCGCGTTGTTGCAAATTCTCCTCGGTGCCTACATAGCCCTGCATCGCAGCGTGCTGTTCGAGGTATATGGAGCCTGTGGCCGCGCTTGGGCGCTCAGTCCCTTGGTCGATCAGCAGCTCGGGGGTCTCATTACATGGATTCCGGCGGCAATGATGTCCGGGGTCGGCATCATCGTGGTGCTCTATCATGTGATGCAGGAGTCGCGAGGGCTACAGCGGGGTTCGGTGGCGCTCGCGGTGGGGCAGTCGCGGAGCCTGAGTCGTGGCTAGCTCCCCCGCGGCTTCGGTGCAATCCTTCTTTGCCGGAGCTGTCGTGTTCCTGGTGCTCTTGGTGCTGGCCGCGTGCACGCGTTCCGAGCCACCGTTCCATCTGCAGGACATCACGGGGCTCATGCCGAGGCTCCAGTTTGCGCTCACGGACGCGAATGGACGCGCCGTGTCCGCTGACACCTTTCGCGGCCGGGTCGTGCTGCTCTACTTCGGCTATACGCAGTGCCCAGACGCGTGCCCGACCACGCTGGCGATGCTGCAGCAGGCGCTGCGGAGCCTTGGCCGCAGGGCTGACGATGTGCGCGTTCTCTTCGTGAGCGTCGATCCGCAGCGCGATACGGCAGCCGTGCTCAGGCGCTATGTTGGCTACTTTGGTCAGCAGTTTGTCGGCCTCCGCGGCGATGATTCCGCGCTGCAGTCCTTGACACGCCGCTACCGCGTCGCCTATCACCGCGAGAAGCCGGACGCAGACGGGTACTACGCGGTCGACCACAGTAGTGCCGTATTTGTCTTCGATCGAACGGGTCGGGCGCGGCTGCTTGCGGGGAGCACCTCGGGAGCCGCGACCATAGCCGCGGATCTGCAACGGCTACTGGCATCCTAGTGCACGGGCTGCTGGCGCCGGTGCGCCGTCGTCCTTACGGGTGGGCAGTCCGCCGATTCTTGTCCACGATACCGATGATGATCAGAACGAAGGCGAGCAGGCGAATGAGGTACACATAATGAATACCCTCGAAGGTGGTCCGCGTCGCCGCCAAGCTCGCCCAGCTTATCGACATGGTGGCGAAGGCGAGCGCGAAAAAGGCAAATAATCGGTCGCCACTGGTACGCCAATAGCGCAAAAAACACAGCGCCGCCATTAGAGTTGCCATAGTCAGCAGGCCTAACACGAACTCCTTCATGGGCAGCTCCTAGCGCGATTCCCAGACCAGGCCGTAGAGCAAGACGAGCATCGAGACGAGGGCAACCCCTGAGCGCCAGAAGAATAGATCGATCTCTGGCAGGACGACGAGATCCAGGAACAGCAGTATGTTGTGGAGCGCAAGGCCTGCGAATGAGAGACTCGACCAGAACAGAAGCCTGGTGCGACGCGCGTGGTATCCCCGCAGGAGCATCACGGCGCACACGATGCTGGTCAGCGCGCACAGCACGTAGACAGCTTCAGCCACCGTCCGCGTCCTTCCTGATGACGAAGGCATCGGCGAAGGCGCGCAGTGCGGCGGTGCGAACGCGCTCGATCGCGTAGGTGCTGATCAGCTGCATGATCCGCATCGGCCGCTCGCGATACTCTTGTAGAAGGCGCTCTGCAGCCGCCTTGATCGCCGGATCAGCCGGCGAATACACGCTGCCCGCCCCCGCAGTGGGGCACGCTATGAGCCCGCCGGATTGCAGCGCTTTGACGGCACCCGCAACCAGCGGCGCTGCGATCCGTAGTCGCTCGCCGAGTTCCGCCAAGCTCCAGTTCATATTCGGCTCGGAGTGCACCAGCCGCAAGATCTCAAGCTGTTCCAACGTCTCGACGCGCGTACGCAGCAGGGTACGCACGTCCTCTGGCAGCTCACTCTCTCCCCGAAACATTCGCTTCCGGCACCCGCCACGCTCGTGGGCAAATACGAGACGCTATGTATCTTAAAAAGCGGCTGGTGGCAAACGGCTTCACCTTGGGGTCGCGGCGCGCGCGTGTCGGTCATGCGCCGGAAGGATGAGCGCGCGAGCGCGCCAATCCGAGCCGCCTGAGAAAGCCGGACATGGTGAGCCCTTGAACCAATATCGACAACAGTGCCACGCCGAACGTCATCGAAACCAAGAGCTCCCGCTGCGCGAAGTCTTTGGGAAGACTCAGCACCAGCACCATGGGCAGAGCGCCGCGCAAGCCGCCCCACGTGAGCACCGCGCTCCAACGCCACGGGAATCGCTCGCGGGTAAGGCGCAACAGCGCGCAACCCAGATATATCATCAAAGCGCGCCCAGCGGTGACCACCAGATAGGCGACGAGAATCGGGAACCAGTAATTCAGCAATATTGGTAGACGCACTTCGAGACCGATAAGAAGAAACACGATCGAGTTGAGCGCAAAGACGAGGTAGTCCCAGAATGCCTGCACCGCCATGCGCGTGGCGGGTGACATGGCACCCCGGCGTGCACCGTGGCCGCAGAGCATCCCAGCTCCCAGGGCGGCGATCACGCCGGAGAAGTGCAGCAGCTCGGCGGCCGCGAACGAGCCATAAGCGGCAACCATGGTGATGGCGATTTCGATCAATGGATCGTCGATGCTGCGAGTGAGGGCTAAAGCCGCCAAGCCAATGGCTACACCAACGGCCGCGCCACCTCCGACGATGAAGATGAATTGCAGGCTCAGCTGCGCGGGCGTCGGCGGAATGCTCCCGAGCAGAGACAGGCTCAAGGTGAAGAACACAATGGCGGTTCCGTCATTGAGCAGACTTTCGCCCTCCAGGAGCATCGTGAGGCGCGCGGGTGCCGTCTGCTTGCGGAATAGCGCTAGCACAGCGACGGGATCGGTAGCCGAAATCAACGCACCGAACACCAAGGCGTCCTTCCAAGCAAAGCCCGGCGCAAGCCCCAAGCCTGCAAAGAGAGGTGTCAGCGCCGCAGTCACAAGCGCGATGGAGACAATGACCCCAGGGACCGCAAGGCAGGCGAGGGTGACGAGATTGGCACGAAATTCGCGCAGGTCCATGTGGAATGCCGCTTCGAAAATGAGACCTGGCAGGAATACCGAAAACAGCAGCTGCCGGGTGAGGTGGGCAGCCGGAAAGGCCTGCACGGACCCGAGCGCGAGTCCCGCGAGCACCAGGGCGACCGTATAGGGAATGCGCAGCCACCGCGCGCCGATGGCGACCGCGGTCGCGATCGCAAACAAGAGAATGAAAGCAATTTCCGTGTTCACGCGGGCAGTCTAGCAGGCTCGACTGAGCCGCTTCGCGCCCGTGACCTCGACCATCGCATGCGCTGCATTGCGTAGCTGCGTGCGCGCAGGCTCGCAAGGACTGCATGCGCCGGTGATCGGGCAACGATCAGATGTAGGGGCGCGCCGCCCTGGTCTGCGTGGACGACCTGCAGTGCATGAGTACCCGCCGCAGGGCCGTTAAGTATGCAAAGGCTGCTGATGCTGACGGGGCAAAGGAACGGTGGTGGCGGCGCTGGTGCGCAAGGCGCGTGCGCACTTGTGCAACAATGCGCGCAGCTGCCTCACCTCCGTGTTGCTCATGGAGGTCAGCATCACACGGGTCACGCCATCCGCGATAGCTGTGCCACGCTCGAGGTGGCGTAGTCCCGCGCGGGTCAGGAACCAGCGATCTGCGCGGCGATTCTCTGGATTCTGTTCGCGTACTGCATAACCGGCCGCCTCCAGATTACGCAGCAGGCCGTTCATGGTTTGCGCGGTGACCTGCGCTCGGCGTGCCGCCTGGGCGCCGGACAGTCCTGGTTCGCGCGCCAGCGAGAACATCAGCAGCGCATGGGCGAAGGAAGAGGCCGGCCCGCGCGCTCGCATGCGACCTTCCACGATCGTGCGGAAAGAGTGCATGACCTGCTTTAGAGCACGCGCAACATCGTGTTCCGGCTCCGGAATTTGAACCGGCTCACGGATCGCGCCGGAGGTGATTGTGGAGTCTTTCTTCATGCTGGGCAATTTATCATACGCCTGATAGTATATCAGGCGGCTGATTATTATCCCAGAGCCGTAGCCCCGCCGTGAACGACCTCGACAGATCCCCTCTGCCTCGCCCATCTGAGCCCTTTGCGGATGAGTCCTGGCAGCCCGCGGCCAACGAGTCGGCGGTAGAGCGCGGCATCAGCGACAGCCCGGTCGGAAGGCGCCGTCTGGTGCTCGCAGGCGCTGCGCTTTGCCTGGTGCTGATCGCCGCAATCCTCGTCATCGTGCGCCACTACACCGCGACACCGAATACGACCCAACCTGTCCCCGCCCTCACGGTGACGACGGCCAAGCCGCGACGAGTCCTCTGGTCGCGCACCATTCAGGCCTCGGGAGCTGTGGCACCGTGGCAGGAGGCGAGCATCGGTACCCAGATCGGCGGCTATCAGCTGATTGACGTCCGCGTGAATGTGGGGGACCACGTCAAGAAGGGGCAGGTGCTCGCCGAATTCGACACCGCGTTGCTGCGTGCCGAGGAAGCTCAGCTACAGGCCAACTACGACCAGGCGGAAGCCAACCGGCAGCGAGCCGAAAAGCTCGTGACCAGTGCGAGCATCTCTGCGCAGGATCTGCTGCAGACCCAGACACTCGCCAAGACGGCGGGCGCCGCGCTCGCATCGAAGCAATTGCAGTTGCGGTATGCGAAGGTCGTGGCACCGGATGACGGGACCATCAGTGCGCGCTCGGCCACACTCGGGGCGGTCGTGCCCGCCGCCCAGGAACTGTTTCGGTTGATCCGCCAGGATCGGCTGGAGTGGCGCGGCGAGCTCACCGCGACGCAGCTTGCGGACATTCGTCCGGGCCAGCACGTCACGCTGACACTGCCGGATGGCAGCAGCGCAAGCGCCAAAGTCCGAGAGGTCGCCCCCTCCCTCGATGCGCAATCACGCCTGGGGATCGTGTACGCCGACATCGTGCCGGGCGGACGCGCTCGCGCGGGGATGTACGCGAAAGGGCAGATTGAGCTGGGCGAGAGCTCTGCCCTGGTCGTGCCAGCAGACAGCGTCGTGATCCGGGACGGACGCAATTACGTCGCAACCGTGAGCGGTCCCGGGCCGATGGCCAAGGTGCAGATGCGTTCCGTCTCCGTGGGGCGTCGGCAGGGAAGCGATGTCGAGATCGGGCAGGGTGTCTCTGACGGTGATCAGGTCATCACTCAGGGAGCAGGCTTTCTGAGCGACGGAGACCTCGTTCGGTTGAGCAGCAATGCAGCCCCTGAGGACGCGGGACACTAAGCGCATGAACTTCGCGACCTGGTCGATCCGTAATCCGATCCCGGCGATTCTGCTGTTTGCCTTGCTTGCGCTCGCTGGCGCGTGGGGTTTTCACGAGCTGCCGATCCAGAACTTCCCCGACCTCGATTTTCCGGCTGTCACCGTCACACTCACCCAGCCGGGTGCCGCGCCGTCGCAACTCGAGACGGAAGTCGCGCGCAAGGTCGAGAACTCCCTCGCGACGCTTGCGGGACTGCGACACATACGCACTTCGATCACGGACGGTCAGGTCGCCATCAACGTTGAGTTCGTTCTCGAGAAGAACCTGTCCAATGCGGTGATCGAGACCAAGGACGCCATCGATCGCGTGCGCTCGGATCTTCCCGTGGAGCTGCTGCAACCGACCGTGAGCGCCGTGAACGTCGGCACCGAGCCGACGCTTATTTATGCCATCGCCTCCTCACGGCTGGATGAGGAGGCGCTCTCCTGGTATGTCGACGATACCGTCAGCAAGGCCGTTCTCGGCGTCCCTGGGGTCGGCCGCTTCGATCGCGTGGGCGGTGTGCAGCGCGAGGTCCGCATCGAGGTCGACCCGGTGCGCCTGGCGGCCTTGGGTGTCACGGCGGCCGATGTCTCGCACGCGCTGCGCTCCGCGCAGCAGGAGTCCTCCGGTGGACGCGGGCAGCTCGGGCAGGCGGAGCAATCCGTCCGCACGATCGCCACCGCGCGCCAGGCCGCAGATCTCGAGGCGTTGCCCATCACTTTGCCTACGGGGCAGGAGGTGCGACTCGATCAGGTCGCAAGCGTGCACGACACCGTTGCCGAGCGGGCCCAGGCGGCGTTGCTGGATGGCAAGCCGGTCGCGGGTTTCAAGGTCTACCGTGCGCGCGGCTTCGATGAAACCCAGGTTGCCGCAGGCGTGCGGCGCGCGCTCGATCAGCTCTCCGCCTCCGATCCGTCGCTGCACTTCACGCCTATTTCCGGAACTGTCGCCTACACACTCGAGCAGTACGACGGTTCGATGGAGATGCTGTACGAAGGGGCGCTGCTCGCCATTCTCGTGGTCTGGCTTTTTCTGCGTGATTGGCGTGCAACGCTTGTGTCCGCCGCCGCGCTGCCCCTTTCCATGCTCCCCGCCTTCGCCGGGATGCATTGGCTGGGATACTCGCTTAACACGGTCACGCTCCTCGCGCTCGCCGTCATCGTCGGCATCCTCGTCGATGACGCCATCGTGGAGATCGAGAATATCGAGCGACACGGCCGGATGGGTAAGCCGATCCGACAGGCAGCCGCTGATGCCGTCACCGAGATTGCGCTCGCCGTCATCGCCACGACCATGAGCCTGGTGGTCGTGTTCTTGCCCACTGCCGTGATGAGCGGAATTCCCGGACTCTTCTTCAAGGAGTTTGGCTGGACGGCGGTGATCGCCGTACTGGCTTCCCTGCTCGTTGCGCGCTTACTCACACCGATGATGGCCGCGCACCTGCTGAAGAGTCACACACCGAAAGCGAGCCGCGGTGGGCGTGTGATGAGCTGGTACCTGCGCGCCGTTCGCTGGTGTCTGGCACATCGATTCACGACGTCGGCAGCGGCAGGTGCGTTTTTCTTGCTCTCGGTCGCGCTGCTACCCCTCATACCTTCCGGGCTGATTCCCGCGGCGGATCGCGGATACACGACGGTGAACATCGAGCTGCCGCCGGGCAGCTCGCTGCAAGACACCCTGCATGCCGCCGAGGCGGCGCGCCGGGCTATCGCAGGTGTCGCGGGCGTACAGGGCATCTTCGCCACCGTCGGTGACGCGCAGCAGGCCGGCGTCGGCATACAGCAGGCGGGGGAGGTGCGCAAAGGCGCGCTGATTCTCACGTTGAAGCCGCGCGGTCAGCGCGCACGCCAGGTCGAGATCGAGAACGCCGTGCGCGAGAGACTGCAGAGCGTGCCCGGAGCCCGCTTTTCCCTCGGGCTGGGCTCGCCGGGTGAGAAGATGCAACTGATTCTGGCGAGCGACAACTCGCACGCTCTCAAGGCGAGCGCACAAAACCTCGAGCGTGCGCTGCGCGGCATCCCCGGCCTTTCCAGCATCAGCTCCACCGCGAGCCTCGAGCGGCCGGAGATCGTCATCCGTCCGGATCCGCAACGAGCTGCCGAGCGGGGCGTCACCACCGCCTCCATCGGCGAAGTCGTGCGGGTCGCAACGAGCGGGGATTTCGACGCGCAGGTCGCGCGGCTCAATCTCGACAATCGCCAGGTCTACATCCGGGTCCGCATGGCCGATGCAGCGCGACAGAGCATCGATACCCTCGCCAATCTGCGCGTCAACGGCCGCTATGGGCTCGTGCCCCTCTCAAGCGTCGCTACGTTATCGGTCGAAAGTGGCCCTTCACAGATCGACCGCTACGACAGGCGTCGCTACGTGACGGTCAGCGCGGACCTCGGGGGTATGCCGCTCGGAACGGCACTGGCCGCCGCGACCGCGCTCCCCGCCGTGCAGGGCATGCCCTCGAGCGTCAAGCTCATCCAGACCGGCGATGCCGAGCTCTCTGCAGAGCTCGCGGCAGGATTTGGCATGGCCATCGTCGTCGGTGTCCTGTGCGTGTTTTGCGTCCTGGTGCTCTTGTTCAAGGACTTCCTGCAGCCGATCACCATCCTCTCGGCCATTCCCTTGTCGATCGGCGGAGCGGTCCTCGCCCTCATGGCCGCACGCAGCGAGCTCGACGTTCCCTCGATGATCGGCTTTGTCATGCTGATGGGCATCGTCAGCAAGAACTCGATTCTGCTGGTCGAATACGCAGTCACCGGAATGCGCACCCGCGGGCTGGCGATGCACGAGGCTTTGCTCGATGCGTGCCACAAGCGTGCGCGTCCCATCGTGATGACGACCGTTGCCATGATCGCCGGCATGCTGCCGATCGCGCTCGGATTTGGTGCGGACGCAAGCTTTCGCCAGCCAATGGCGATCTCCGTCATCGGTGGTCTGCTCACCTCCACCGCGCTCAGCCTGCTCGTCGTTCCGGTCGTGTTTACCTACGTGGCCCAATTCGAGACGGCACTCAAGCGAACGTTCCGCCGCCATCCCTCGGGCGACCGCCGCCGCGACCAACTTGCGCGAATGTAAGACGAGCTGGCGGCGCGGCCTTCCCGATCAAGACATTTCCGGCTCGACTAACCGGTTTGAAGGGTCCCGGCTGCATCTATGCCCGCAACGGGATGTGCGCGCCTCAGCGCCGCGAGGATACCCTGCAGGATTCGCGTCGGGCTCGGCGGGCAGCCCGGAACAGCAACGTCGACGGGAATGACATTGGAGACGCGCCCGCAGCTTGCATAGCTCTCACCGAAAATGCCTCCCGTGCAGCCGCAGTCCCCGATGGCGACGACCAGCTTGGGTGCTGGCACGGCCGCATAGGTGCGGCGCACTGCGACCTCCATGTTTCGTGAGACCGGACCCGTGACGAGCAACAGATCGGCGTGCCGCGGGCTTGCGACAAAACGGATGCCCAGACCCTCGAGGTTGTAGAACGGATTGTTGAGGGCATGAATCTCGAGCTCACAGCCGTTGCAGGATCCGGCATCGACATGGCGGATGCACAGCGCACGACCGAGCACGCTGCGGATCCGCTCCTGCAGGCCGTCGCGAACGCGAAGTCGATCATCTGCCGGCGGTGCGGGCTCCGTCACGATTCCAACGGAACCAATCTGGCGCAGCGTCTTCAGCATGCGAGCGCACTCCGTGGTTGTATGCTCATAGATCGTGTCCGCTGTAAGACAGGTTGAAGGATTTGTTGATCAGCGGAAAGTCCGGAACGATGTTGCCGATGATCGCGTGCTCGATCACCGGCCAGTTCTGCCATGAGGGATCATGGGGATGGCAGCGGCGGATTGTCCCTTGCTCCCCGGCCTCCAAGGCCACGAGCACGGGTCCGCGCCAGCCCTCGATCAGTCCGATGCCGAGCGCGTCGGCCGGCGGCAAGGGTACTTCGGCGAGGTGGGGTCCGCTGGGCAGTCCGCTCAGGATGCGGCCGATGAAGCGACACGACTCCTGCAGCTCATCGAACCTCACGATGACGCGCGCCGCCACATCTCCTTCGACGCGGACGCATTTCACGGGCGCGAGCTCGACGTACGGCTCGCAAGGCAGGTCCGTGCGAAGGTCCAGCGCCTGCGCACTGGCGCGACCGGCGAGGCCGATCAGACCAAGGCGCGCGGCAAGCGACGGCTCCACGGCTCCGGCGCCCGTGAAGCGATCGCGAACGCCGGCGTGTTCGTCATAGATGCGCCGCAGCTGCAAGACCTCCCGAGCGATTTGTCGCACGCAAGCGTCGAGCGGTTCGCAGCCGGCGGCGACCAGGTCGGCCCGAGTGCCACCGGGAACGATCGCGTTCAAGAGGTAGCGCTCGCCGAATGCCTCGTATGTCGCGCGCAGCAGTAGCTCCTTCAAGCGTGAGAACTGAGCGAGCCCAAAGGCGAAGCCGGCGTCGTTGCCAAGGGCACCGAGGTCTCCGAGGTGATTCGCAACGCGCTCGATCTCCAGGCATACGGCGCGTAGCGCCGCAGCCCGCGGTGGAATCAGGACCTGCGAGATGCCTTCGAGCGCCTGACAGTAGGCCCACGAGAACGCGACCGCCGAGTCTCCCGACACACGCGCCGCCAAGCGATGGCCCGCGCGGATCGGCAGCTGGGTGAAGCGTTGCTCGATTCCCTTATGCACGTAGCCCAGGCGCTCCTCGAGCTTGAGCACTTTCTCGCCGACGGTTGAGATGCGAAAGTGACCGGGCTCGATGACCCCCGCGTGCACGGGCCCGACGGGGATCTCGTGCACGCCATCGCCCTCGACGCGCACGAAGGGGTACGCGTCGGACTCGGCCTTGAAGACTTCCTCCACCACAGGTCCGTCGACGAGCGGCCTATATCGCGCCGGCCAGGCACCATGGCATAACCACGGACGACTATCCGGGTCCGTGGAATGAAGTCCGGAGAGGTCTGCGACCGCTCGTTGCAGGCGGGTCGCACTGGGAAAGAGATCTTGGATACCTGGATAACGCTCCCCGCTGTCACGCAGCCGCAGGGTGAGGAGGAGCGCTTGGCGCTCGGCGAGGAAAACCGCCCGCAGTTGGGGCGCGCCCGCCGCATCGGTGCCACCCCATAAGCTCAGGAGTCTTCCCCCGCAGGCGGCCACGTCCTGAGCCAGGGCGCGCCATTCATCCTGTGAGACGTGGAGCCCGCGAACGCCGGGAGCCCCCGGTTGCGGTTGGCTTGACTCAAGCCACGCCGGAGAGGGCATCACATACCCCCGATCAAGCGCGCCGCCGCGCGGTACCAGTTGGCCAGATACGGCGGAATATACAGCCCCAGCACCAACACGATGGCGAGGTGGGCGAACACCGGCAGCAAGGCGGGTGAGTGCGGTAGACGCCGTACCGTGCTCTCACCGAATACCATGGGCTGTACGCGTCCGAAGATGGCGGCGAAGGCAAGGCCCAGCGCCGCGAGCAAGATCGGGGTCGCCCAGGGCTGCTCGCGCATGGCCGTCGTCAGAATCAGAAACTCGCTGGCAAACACGCCAAACGGAGGCATCCCGAGTATGGCGAGTGAGCCCATCATCAGCCCCCACCCAACCGTCGGACTCAAGGTGATGAGCCCGCGAATGTGGTCCATGAGCTGCGAGCCCGCTTTCTGTGCGGCATGACCCGCGGCGAAGAAAATCGCCGACTTGGTGAGGGAGTGCACCGTCATGTGCAGAAGCGCTGCGAAGTTCGCGACCGCACCGCCCATACCGAACGCGAAGGTGATCATTCCCATGTGCTCGATGGACGAGTAGGCGAAGAGCCGCTTGATATCGCGCTGCCGCCAGAGAAAGAGCGCAGCCAGGACGACGGATAGCAGACCAAAGGCCATGAGCATGCGCGAGGGGAGAGAAGAGGTGACGGAGCCCTCGACGAGCACCTTGCAGCGGATCACCGCATAGATCGCCACGTTGAGCAGCAGCCCGGAGAGTACGGCCGAGATGGGCGTCGGTCCCTCGGCGTGCGCATCGGGCAGCCAGTTGTGAAGCGGTGCGAGACCTGCCTTCGTTCCGTAGCCCACGAGCAGGAACACAAAGGCGAGCGAGATGACGGCAGGCTCCAGATGTCCCTTGACGCCGTTCAAGTGGGTCCAGAGGAGTGCACTCACGCCCTCGGCCCCCAAAGTCTTCTCCGCCGCGAAATACAAGAGAATGGTGCCGAACAGAGCCTGAGCGATGCCGACTCCGCACAGAATGAAGTACTTCCAGCCGGCCTCGAGGCTCGCCGGGGTTCGATACAGCGTCACGAGCAGCACCGTGGAGAGCGTAGCGGCCTCCATCGCAACCCAGAGCAGTCCCATGTTGTTGGTCGTCAGCGCCACCAGCATCGTCGCCATGAAGAGCTGGTACATACTGTGGTAAAGGCGCAGGCGACCGCTGCTCACACGACCATGCTCCATCTCCACGCGCATGTAGGGGCGCGAAAAGAGGGCGGTCGTCAGGCCGACGAGCGCGGTGAGCGCCACCAGAAAGACGTTGAAGGGATCGATAAAAAACTGCTCGCGCCCGACGATGAGACTTCCCGAGCGGATCACGCGCACGGTGAGTGCGCAGGCCGCCAGGAAGGTTGCGAGACTGATCGCGACATTCAGCTCCGGGGCCCAGCGGCGGGCGCCGAACAGCGCCAGAACGAGCGCACCGGCGAGCGGGCAGGCGAGTAGCAGCAGCACTTCCATGTCAGCCGCCCCCGGGTAAGGAGCGCGGGGAGTCGACCGTGTGAGTCTCCTTCAAGGCCTCCAGGTGATGCAGGTCCAGGCTGTCGAACTGCTCGCGGATCTGAAAGAAGAAGACTCCGAGCACCAGCATCGCGACCAGGACATCAAGCGCCACGCCCAGCTCGACGATCATGGGCATGCCGTAGGTGGCGCTCATCGCCCCGAAGAACAGTCCATTCTCCATGGAGAGAAATCCCACCACCTGCGACATGGCCTTGCGACGGCTGATCATCGTGATGAACGACAACAGCACCACGGCCACCGCGATCCCGATGGAGCTGCGCGTGGCGGTGCTTGCCAGCTGCGAGATGGGCTGTGCCAGGCCGAAGGCGAAGACCACCACCAACACGCCCACGAGCATCGTCCCCGAGATGTTGAGGAGCGGCTCGGTGTCCCAGTAAACCTCTAGGCGCCGGATGAGGCGATGAAGCAGCCAGGGAAGAAAGATGACTTTCAGTGCGAGCGTCAGTGCAGCCGATACGTACAGGTGCGGCTGCCCGGTGCGCCAGGCGAGAAGCAGGGTCGCGGCGAACAGCAGCGCGCCCTGGACGGCGAGCAGGTTCACCAGACTCACGATGCGCCGCTGGGCGAGCATCGCAAAGGACAGCAGCAGCAGCAGCGCGGCGCATAAGTTCAACAACTGCAGATCGAGCGGGGTGCCGGCCATGTCTAGGCTCCGAGCAGCAGATGGACGAGCAGGCCGAGAACGGCGAACAGGAAGGCGATCGCCAGGAACTCGGGAGCACGAAAGACGCGCAGCTTCGCCGAAATCGTCTCGATCAGGGCCAGCGCGCCCCCGGCAATGAGCAGCTTTAGCGCCAGCAGCGGAATGGAGCCGATGAGCGCGACAGGGCTGTCGTGGCCCGTCGAGACGCCCCAGGGCACGAAGAGCGCAAAGCCGATGCACGCGTAGTTAAAGAGCTTAAGTGCCGCCGCCCACTCCATGAGCGCCAGGTGACGTGCCGAGTACTCGAGCAGCGTCGCTTCGTGAATCATCGTGAGCTCGAGGTGCGTGGCGGGATTGTCGATCGGGATGCGTGCGTTCTCGGCGAGCAGCACCATCGTGAACGCGATCGCGGTGAATGCGAGACTCGGATAAAGCCCCAGCTTCTGCGTCGCAAGATTCTCGGTGATCGCGGGGAGTGCCGTGGTCGCCGAGATGAGCGAGGCGACGAAGATCACCATGAGGAGCGCGGGCTCGGCGAGGAATCCCACCATCATTTCGCGGCGCGCACCTAGAGTGCCGAAGGCGGTGCCGATATCCATCGCTGCGAGCGACAGAAAGACGCGTGCCGTGGCAAAGAGGCCGACGAGTGCAATCGCATCAGCCGCGGTCGCAAGCGGCAGGCCGGTGCTCATCGAGGGGATGATGGCTGCGGCGACCACCATGGCGCTGAAGACCATGTAGGGCGCGAAGCGAAAGAGCGGCGATGCGCCCTCGGCAATCGCCGCGTCCTTGTGAAAGAGCTTGCGAATGCCGTAGTAGGGAAGGGCAATGCTGGGTGCACGCCGATTCTGCAGCCATGCACGACACTGATTGACCCAACCGACGAACAGCGGTGCGGCGGCGAGCGCGGCCGTCACTTCGAGCAGCTGGGTGGCGACTTCGATCGATTTCACAGGACGAGCGCCAGCAGGACCACGAGGGTCACGAAGCCATACAGCAGATAGTTGGCGATGCGCCCTTGCTGCAGCCAGGCAACGGCATCCGCGCCCCGCTGCACGAGGGCACCCAAGGGCACGTACAGCCGCTGCCACACGCGGTCCGAGACCGCCACGTGATAGCGGGGTGCCGAGTCAAAGGGTGAGGGGAGCTCGCGTCGGATGGCGAAGAACGTCCCGAAAAGATGGCGAATCGGCTGGCCGAAACCCTCGGCCGTGTCCTGCATCCGAGCGTTCAGATGCCCGAACCCGCAATCCCAGGCCGGCACGTACCGCATGCGATGGTGATACAGCGCGCGCACGACGAGGATCGAAAGAAGAACCACCGCCAGGATCGCGGTGAAAAAAATGAGCGCCGAGTAGGAGGTCGCCCGTCCCGGCACTGGCATGAGGAGCCACCACGGTCCCTCAGCCTCGGGAAGCGGGACGCCGACCAACTGCCGAGCGACGCTGTGCAATGCCCGCACCCCATAGGTCGGCAGAAGCCCCAGGACGAAGCAACCCAGCGCCAGCCAGATGAGTCCGATGCGCTCGAGGAGACCGGCATCGTGCGCACGCGCGAGACTGGCCTCGCGCGCTTGACCCAAGAAGATCACGCCATAGAACTTCACCATGACGTAGCCGGCGAGCGCCGCCGCCAGTGCAATCACGGCTGCACCCATCGGCAGCAACATGTTGATGAATGTGTGCGGGACATCCTGCGCAAACAGGAACGCCTGCAGCAACAGCCACTCGGACACGAAGCCGTTCAGCGGCGGCAGGCCCGCGAGCGCCAGAGCGCCAACCAGAGTCAGCCACGCGACCCAGGGCATCCGATGGATGAGACCGCCGAGTCGACCCAGGTTGCGCTCGCCCGTGGAGTGCAGTACGGCGCCTGTGCCGAGAAACAGCAGGCTCTTCATGAACGCGTGGTTGACGCTGTGGTAGAGCAGCGCGATGAGAGCAAGCGCGCCCAACGCGGCCATGCCAACGCCCCGGAAGATGATGGCCAGCCCGAGGCCCGTGAAGATCACACCGATGTTCTCGACGGACGAATAGGCCAGCAGCCGCTTCATATCGGTCTGCACCGCCGCGAAGACAACACCATACACGGCGGTGAGCAGCCCGAGGGCCAGCGGAATGAGACCCCACCACCACTGCGCGTGTCCGAGCAAGTCGAACGTCACCCGCAGCACGCCGTACACGGCGGTCTTGAGCATAACGCCACTCATCAGTGCGGAGACGGGTGAAGGCGCTGCCGGGTGCGCCTCGGGAAGCCAGACGTGAAGCGGCACCAGGCCCGCTTTGGTCCCGAAACCGAACATAGCCAGTACAAAGGCGAGCAGCGCCCAGGGCGGGGCGAGGTGCGCGTGGCGCATGGCATCGAAGGTGAACTGCCAGCTCCCACCCTGCAGCACGCCGAAGCTCAACAGGATGCCGATTGCGCCGACGTGCGCCATCAACAGGTACAGAAAGCCCGCACTGCGAATCTCGGGGAGGTTGTGCTGCGTGGTCACCAAGAAGTAAGAGGACAGCGCCATGGTTTCCCAGGTCACCATGAAGGTGTAAGCGTCGTCGGCGAGGAACACCATGCCCATGCTGGCGAGGAACAAGTGGTACTGCAGACACAGCAGCCCGGGCGCCGCTCCCTCGCCGCGCCGGAAGTAGCCGGCCGCAAAAACCGAGATGCCGGCCGAGGCCGCTCCTAGCAGAAAGAGAAACACACTCGTGAGCGCATCGCGCCGCAGATGCATGGGCAGATCCGGCAGTCCGATCGGCAAGGTAAGCTGTTCGGGCGGCGCTGACAGGCTCAGCGCGCCAATGAGCGCGAGCGCCGCGCCACACAGAGCACCCAACGGGAACAGTGTGCGCCCGGCGAAGCCTACCGCCCGCGGTCGCAGCAGACCGGCAACTCCGAGGACGGCCCAGATTGCGATGAGCGCGAGGCAAGCGGTCAGCGGTGAGTGGGGCAGTGGGATCACACGAAATACTAGTTGCGTATACATTGCATTATAATGCAGCTCACACGAGATTCGTCCTCAATTTACAGGGTGGTGATTACGTGCCTACCAGGGATGCGATCGTCCGGCTTGAGGAGCGCACGGCTCGCCTCACGATCCTCATCGATCCGCGCAAGAAGGCGGTGTTCGAGCGGCTCTGCGCAGCAGAGGACCTCACGTCCTCGCAGGTTGTGCGGCGCATGATCCGCGCCTACATCGAGGAGCGGCTCGGTCGTCGGTGGAATCCGAACGAGCCACCGGGGGGCTCATCGACGAGCGCTAGGGCGACGAAGCGCCGCTCAAGGAGCTAAGGGCGCGTGCGGAGCGCGCTCATTCCTGGCAGCTGAAATTCGCTGCCGATTCGCTCTCGCCACTGCCTTTGTACTGAGCATGCTGGGGGTATGGGCACAGCGGTCGACTGCGTCCGGGGAAGGCCGCGCCCGTAGCTATTACTGCATCGGCCGCCTGCCCCTGCTCAACCCACGCAACGATGGCCGTGAGCAGGTCGAAGCGGTCCAGTGTTGCGGTGCCGCCGCCGCAGTGCCCCATGCCAGGGACCAAGAACAGGCGGCTCCAGTCACTGAGCGCACTTGGAGCGTTGCCCGAGGTCAGCCGCTGGTAGTAGCCCAATGTGTCGAGCGCCGAGAACCACGGGTCGCTGAGTCCATGGTAGAAAATGAGCTTGCCGCCGTGAGCCTTGAACGAGGACAAATTTGTCCAGGCATCCGTGTCTCCGGCCATCTCGCGCGCGTCGTGCGCCACGGCCGCCTCCGCATCCACATCCATGTACGTCGTGGTGGGGGAAGGGCCCACCGGGCTCAAGCCGCCGGAAAGCAGCCCGGGAATACCGGCGCCCTTGAAGCCGATGCCCGTATCGTACGGGAAGCCGGGATAGACCGCTCGACCGGAGGCGGTCTTCGGTCCGGCAAACGCACGCTTGATCGCATGCACCTGTGCGGCGGACAGACAGGTGTCGGCCTTCGCGCCTTTGCACTGCAGGGCCTGCGGGTCGAAGGCGCAGCGACGGGTGGCGAAGATCATTCCGTCCTTGATCCCATCCAGTGCATCGCACGCCTTGAGCAAGCCATTGACGACCAACTTGCGGTCCGAATCGGACAGAGCCTGCGCCGTCAGCGGATGCCCTTGAGCATCCTTCGGCGCGGCGGCATTGAGGGCCACCGTGACCCAGCGCGTCGCCAGGTTTGAGTAGTTGGTGCGCATCGCCGGTGCGCCCACCACGATGCCGTCGAAGTCGTTCGGGTAGCGCTGTGCGGAGATCATCCCTTCGCGACCGCCCGTGGAGCAGCCGACGAAGTAGCTGTGTGCGATGGCACTGCCGTAGTGTGCGGCCACGAGCGGGCGTGCCACCGCCATCACTTTGCCGATCGATTGATAGAGGAAATCGAGCGCGGCTTGCTGGTCGGCGAAAAAGAAGGCATCAAAGACGGCGCCTTCGTGGCCCGAGTCACTGGTGACGACTGCGAATCCGCGCGATAGGGCCGGTGTGTCTCCGACTGCGGTCGCGCCGATGGGGGGCTGCACCGAGCCATTCAGGCCGCCACCGCCTTGATAGAGCAGACGCCCATTCCATTGTTGGGGCATCGCGAGCGCAAATCGGATGCCATACGCCTTGCCATCGGGGCCGGTGTGCGCGCCGATAACGCCGTCGACCCGGCAATGGTCCGGCGCCTGCAGCGGAGTGGGTGGAGCGCCGAGGCGTGCCGCAACCGGGCCCGCGGCTACCTCCTGCGCCTTCTCGATAGAGGTGTCAGCCGCGACGAACTTGAGCAGATCCGAGCAGGCGCCGGCCGCCTGCGCGGCGCACGGCAGGAATAGCGCTGTGAGCACGGCAGCCGGAACTCTGAATGGATGGTGCATGGGATGAGCTTACGGGGGTGAGCGATTTGCGTTGCTGCCGCCTTGCTGCAACCAATCGGTCAATGTTTCGCGGGCGGTGTTGGAGAAGTCGGTGAATACCCCATCGATGCCCAGGGAAAAGAAGGTCCGGTATTCGGCTTTCGGATCACCGTGATACGTCTTCGTCAGGTATTGAGGCTCGTTGCGAAAGGTGTAAGCGTGAACGAAGAGGCCGGCCTGGTGCGCAGCGGCGATGAGGGAAGTCGGCGGTGCATTTTCAGCCTGCGACAGCGAGGGCACCGGCTTGCCTGACGCATCGACGCCTTGTGCGGACACGATGTACGCCTTCCAAGGACCGATGCCGTCCGCGTAGCTCTTGAGCTCGGCGAGTCCGGCGGGTGTGACCATGGCCGCAAACGTGCGCGGGTCGTGAGCCTCGAGCCAGGAGAACGGCTTCGCGGTATCCGGTGATGCATAGGTGATGGCACCCGTGCGGTAATCGATATCGGACCCGTCGATGAGCTGTACCACTTTGGTCTTGAGTCCGAGCTTGCGCATGAGTTTGAGGCTTGCGGGATCGAACGATTGCACGAACACCGGCGCATCGGGGGTGTTCCAGCCCTCCTTGTTGAGCATCGCGAGGAGCTTCTCCTCGAGCGGCAGGCCGAGCTTGCGCTGGTAGAGGGGGTTTTTGGTTTCGGGATAGACGTTGATCCTGCGGTGAGGGTTCGCCGCCATCGCCTGCTTCGCGAGGTCAATGATCTCCTGCAACGTCGCCAGGGTGTAAAGGCCGTCGTACTGCTTGCTGCGCATGGGTAACGGCTGCCGTACGCGTAGGGTTTTCAGCTCCGCGGCCGTGAAGTCGCTGATATACCAGTCAGGCCCCGTGGGAACCCCATCGAGCATGCGCGCTTTCTTGCGCGCGGCGAACTCCGGATGCTGCGCCACATCGGTGGTATCGCTCAGGTAAACATTGTGGCAGGCAAAAAGCACGCCATCTCGGGAGGACTGAAGATCAAGCTCGAGCGCATCGGTGCCGGCGGCAATCGCCGCTTGGTAGCCGGGGATCACCTCTTCCGGATACAGGCCTGGGAGTCCGCGGTGACCGATGATGAGAGGCGGCTTGCCATCGAGGGTTTTCAGGGTGCCGGCTGAGTGAGCAAAGCCAGTCAACGAGAGCAGACTCACACCCGCAACGCAGCGCGCAAGCAGTCGTGCAGTGCGCATAACTCCCCCTTTGGCGTGCTCAGAACTGCCGCGAACTCAGTTCGACCCGGTTTCCAATCCTGCGACAAGCTTTCACGCTACGCGGCTCGGTTCGCGACGGCTTGCAGCGATGCGCGCCGGTCATGCTTCAGGGTCGGCAGGATACAAGCTATTGCCAATACGCAGCCAACGAGGAGCAGGATGAAGCCACCATCCCAGCCGAACCGGTCGACCGTGTAGCCGACGAGTGCATTGGCGGCGAGCGAGCCGCCCAGATAGCCGAACATTCCCGTGAAGCCGGCGGCAGTGCCCGCGGCCTTCTTCGGTACGAGCTCCAGGGCATGCAGACCGATCAGCATGACGGGGCCGTAGATGAAGAAGCCCACGCACACCAGCGCCGCAATCTCCAGGTTCGGATTGCCGAACGGGTCGAGCCAATAGACTGCCGTCGCGATGGCGACGAGTGCCATGAACAGAATACCGACGATTCCCCGGCGCCCCTGGAAGAAACGGTCGGAGATCCAGCCGCACAGCAGCGTTCCGGGGATTCCGGCCCACTCGTAGAGAAAATAGGCCCAGGAGGTCTTGTCGACGCTGAAGTGCTTGGCCTCCTTGAGATAGGTCGGGGCCCAGTCGAGAACCCCATACCTCAGGAGGTAGACGAACACGTTCGCCAGCGCGATCCACCACAGGAGCTTGTTCTTGAGGACGTGCTGAACAAAGATTTCACGCGCCGTGAATTCATGCTCGTGGGACTCGCTGTAATCCTCGGGGTAGTCGTTCCTGTACTTCTCCACCGGAGGCAAGCCGACGGACTGGGGTGTGTCGCGCAAGACGATCACGGCAAAGAGCGCCACGGCCAGTGCCACCGCTGCGGGCACGTAGAAGGCGGCGTGCCAGTCGTGGAACCAGGCGAGCCCCAACAGAAAGAGCGGACCAATGAGGCCACCGCCGACATTGTGGGCGATGTTCCATGCCGAGACGATGCGACCGCGCTCTTTATGTGACCACCAGTGCACCATGAGCCGCCCACAAGGCGGCCATCCCATCCCCTGGAACCAGCCGTTCGCGAACAGCATCAGGAACATGATGCTGATGCTCGAGGTGGCCCAGTGAGTGAGACCCAGCACGAAGCTCACGCCCGCCGACATCGCCAGGCCGATCGGCAAAAAGAACCGGGCGTTCGAGCGATCCGACACGCTTCCCATGAGGAACTTGGAAATTCCGTAGGCCATCGAGACGCCTGAGAGGGCGAACCCGAGAGCACCGCGTGTGTAGCCCTGCTCAACCAGATACGGCATCGCCAGATTGAAGTTCAACCTGACCAGATAGAAGCCGGAGTAGCCGACGAATATGCCGACGAAAATCTGCCATCGGAGCCGACGGTAGCTCGGTTCGATCTCCCCGGCGGCCCGAAGTGGCCTGTGCTGCGCTGCTGTGAGGAAGCTCATCATCGAAGGCATCGCTTGAGTAGCACCCCTCGAAGCATCACATCACTTTCCGCGGGAAGCAATGGATCCGGCGGTCGCGTGGGCGTCCCGCGTGGCACCTGATGCAAACGAGGCGCCAAATGTGGATACTGCCCTCGAGCCATGAATGCCCCGACTGCCATTGCGAAGTTATCGGTAGAGGACTTGGTCGCACGCATCAGCAGTGGCGACGTATCACCTGGAGCCGGCTCAGCCGGTGCGGTTGCCCTGGCGCTGGCGGCCGCCTGTGCTGGCAAAGCCGTGTCCGTGACGCTCAGGCATCTGCCGGATGAGCTCAGACTTAGCTCATCCCTCGCCTGTTTCAGGCAAATCGCCCGATTCGCTTTGGCCGACGCCGACCGCGACTCGGAGGCCTTCGAAGCGTTCATTCGGTCGCGAAGCTCGACCAGCGTTGCTCGACTGATCGGTGAAGGTGAGCGGGTTGCTCACCTGATTGCCGCGTTGGAGAGTGGGATCAACGAGGTCGAGGCACTCGTTCGCAGCAATGTGACGGGCGACCTGCTCGCAGCGCGGGCCTTGCTAGCGGCCGCGCGTCGCATACAGGAGAATGACGAGCGCGAGAGCTTACAGAATCGGTGAGTCGAGTGGCGTCGTTGCATGCCAAAACATAAGGCGCTCGCCTGGGCACTATCGCTGCTTCTGTCGGGCGTTGCGTCCGCTCAGTCATCAACACCGGCGATTGCTCAGTTTCAGATTTTACGCAAGGAGCTGCGTGACACACACGCGCGCAAGGACTGGCGCGCGAATCTGGCGTACGCACGCAGCCAGCAAGCGCTCCTCAACGGCGCGCCCAATTCGCGCCTGGAGGTCGCGCGTGCGCAGCTATTTCTGGGATCGACGGCAGCAGGCCTCGCCGAACTGATGCGCTTTGCGCAGATGGGACAGTCGGTGGATCCCGCAGCGCTCGCCCCGGATTGGAAGGCACTCTCCCGCGAGCAGGCCGTCGTGCGGCTTCAACACGCCATGGAGGAGAATCGCACGGCGATTGCCAAGGGCAGTCCGCTGTTCGCTCTATCCGATCCCGGACTGCTGCCTGAGGACATCGACTATGAGGGCCAAACCGAACTCTTTTACATCTCAAGCGTGCGTGAGAAGAAGATCATCACCGCAGACGCCCACGGCAACGCCCGGGACTTCGTTCAGGCACCCGATGGCTGGCCGGTCCTCGCGCTCAAACTGGATCGCCCGCGCGACCGCCTCTGGGCGACTGAGGTCGCGATTCAGGGATCCGAGCTCGCACCTCCCGCAGACTGGGGACGATCCGCGCTCCTGTGCTTCGCTCTCAAGACTCGCGCATTGCTGAGGCGCATCGAGGGACCGCGCGGCAGTGCGCTTGGGGATATGGTGCTGACCCGCGGCGGCGATGTAATCGTAAGCGACGGAGAAGGTGGCGCCGTCTATCGCCTCGGGATCAACGGCACGAAGCTCGAGCGTCTCGACCGTGGCGATTTCATATCGCCACAGACCGCGGCACTCGGGCCCGATGATCGGCACGTTTTCGTGCCCGACTACCTGCGAGGGATCGCCCTTCTAGACCTTGAGTCCCAACAGGTGCAGTGGATCCCAATGGCCGGACGCTTCACGCTGAATGGGATCGACGGTCTATATTTCAGCCAGGGCGAACTGATCGCCGTGCAGAACGGAACCTCCCCCGAGCGCATCGCTGTGTTCCGGCTGCAGCCATCGAACCGTGAAGTCGCCTCTGAGGAGATCATCGAGCGCGGCACGACGACCTTGGGTGATCCAACGCACGGCGTAGTCGTTGGCGAGAACTTTTACTACATCGCCAACTCGGGATGGGACGTGCTCGATGCGCACGGGAGACTCAAGGAAGGTGAGCGGCTATCACCGGCGCGCATTATGCGGGTCGAGCTGCGCAAACCCTAGCGCGGCTACCCGAGTGCGAAGGGAGGGGTCTTTAGTCCTGCAGCACCCGAGCGTGTAGGATCAACGCACCTGCAGCACCACCTAAGAAGCATCCATGTCCAGCCCTCGAACTCTGCGCTGTCTTGCGGCGATCATCCTGCTGTCCCAGACGCTTACCGCCGGCGCGCAGGAGGTTGCCGACCCCGGTTTTCACAGTGTCGGCCGCGGTGCTCCGCTGGCAGCGGCGCTGCCGACGCCGCGTCTGCCGTTGAACTTCGGCAGTGCGACGCCGGAGGACTGGAAGAACCTCTTGAATGACCTGCAGCATTATCCGTTCGTTGGGCCCATGCTCTTGGCACCGCGCGGGCCTGGGGAAGGGCAGCTGCCGACCGTCAAGGTCGGCTCTGCGTGGGATGGCGCGGCACCACCGGGAGTGCAGCCGCTGCCCATCGACATCTTCACCTCCAAGGACTTCTACAAAGACAAGGAATGGTGGAAGGACCCGCGCTATTTTCGTTGCAACAGTCCCGAGGGGCTCGAGTTGCAACGCGGCGCCATCTTCAATCCGACGATCGGCAAGGATCCGCCGCGCAGCGCCGCCTGGGGCTACTGCGATCGCGACTACCCACGGGCCGCGATCGTGAGTCCTTATCCCTTCAAGAGCGCCCAAGCACATTACGAAGCGCTGCTGGCCGAGACGCAACGGCGCGGCGGGCCTACCCGGCACACCTATGCGAGCGTTCCCGGCGAAATTGGTGGCCGATATGCACCCGGCAACTTCTTTGGCAACTGGTACTCGCTGATGTTGGCCGTGCAGACCACCACCGTCATGTCCGTGCTCACCCCGGAATACCAGCAGCGCCTGGTGCAGGACCTCTACCACCAGGCAAATACCAACGCGCCACAATGGCCCTCGCAGTACTGCTGGCCGGAGGGGTTCATGCGGCGCTGGTATGCGTTTGCGATCCAATTTCCCCAGACGGTCATCGTAACGCCCAAGCTGGTGCAGATCACGGCCGGTGTTGCCGACAACTTCGTGACCAACATCCACATCGGACGCACCTTCCGCATGGATGGATCGGTGCCGCGGTTAGGTGCGGCCGTGCCGCGCTGGTACGGAGAGACCATTGGCTTCTGGGACCACGATACGCTGATCACCTGGACGTCCAACATTCAGGGCTGGGCCGTACACGGAGCGTTCGAGTTCTCCAACAAGATGCAGACGATTGAGATTTACACGCCCGTTCGGGACCAGAACCATCAAGTGACGGCGCTCAATCACGAAGCTATCTTCTACGATCCCGAGGCGTTGGTGGAGCCGATCCGCATCATCCGTAACTACCGTCGCTTGAGCGACTTCGACGAGGGTGATCCGATCGAGTACATCCACTGCATCCCGAGCATCCTGCCGGTTAAGGGTAAGGCGACATCAGTCACCCCGGGGCAGACGATCGAGTACGAAGTGCCGGATATGTATGGCCGGCCCTGGGCTCAGATCTGGGAGAAGTACTGGGAACAGGGTATGCAGCGGCCGAAGGAGAAGGACATCTTTACGCAGCCATAGTGGCATGGGAGTGCTCAAATGAACGGCGTACAAATCGAACAGAAAAATTATGAGATGCCCCCGCGGGCCGGATTCACCATCGCACATTTTCTCACGGTCGCCGACATTGACCGATCGGCTCGCTTCTACGAGAAGGTATTCGGCGGTCGCATTCTGAGCAGAGGCGATAGCAAGGGCGCGCCTGCGTACATTCAGATTGCTAATACGTGGCTCATTGTCAACGTCGGTGGCGGGCCAACGCCCGACAAGCCGTCGGTGACGCTCAGCGTCCTCGCCAACCCCGATAAGATCAGCAGCTTCATGAATATCCGCGTTGCCGACATTCAAGCGTGCTATGAATTATGGAGGAGTCGAGGAGCCAATTTCATCACGGAGCCGAAGGACAAGTACGGCGAGATGCGCTGCTACATCCGCGATCCTGACGGTTATATTATCGAGGTCGGACAGAGCAAGCCGGATTTCAAATACGGGTAACGCTCGGCCGGCTCTTTATCGCGCGTTGCAGCCGCAGCGCGCTCGGCGTAACTTGGTGTCTCGGATGGGTTAGCCGGAAAGTCAAAGAACTGGGAGAACCGGCCATGCTTACCGTGCATGTCGTTATCTGCTTCATCGCCTTGATCGCGGGTGCCTTGGTCCTGGTCGCCTTGTGCAACGGGCGACACCAGCCGACCTGGGCCGCGGTGCTGCTCGTCAGCACCGCGCTAATCAGTCTCACGGGCTTTCTCTTGCCCTCTCCGCCGGGAACTCCCACGCCCGACCCGGCGCGAATCTTGGGCGTCATCGAGCTCGTGATCGTCGCGATCGCAGCGCTGGCACTGTATGGCAGGCACCTCGCGCCTACCTGGGGCGGCCTCTACGATGTGGCCATCGTGCTGGCCGTGTACTTCAACGTCTTTGTCGCGGTGACACAGGCCTTTCTCAAGATCGGCTTTCTGCACGCACTGGCTCCTACGGGCAAGGAGCCGCCGTTCCTGATCGCACAGCTGCTGACGCTGGCAGTGTTTGTGGTGATCGGTGTGGTGGTGTTCAGACGCTTTCCCGTGCGCACGGTCAAGGCCGCGATCTGAGTCTCCCGCAGCGCTCTGCGCTGGCCGCGCTGGACGCGAACGCCAAGGCCCTCGCCGAGGCGATCATCGCTCGCGTCTCGTCCACCGCCGCGTGAGTCAGTCAAAGCGAATGGCAGGCAGGCGCCCGTGGCTTGCAATCGACGAGGATCGAGCGTTCGTCGCGAGCCTCATGAGGCAAGTTGTCGAGGCAGGCAAGTTCGCAAGCTACATCGCACCGCCCCAATCGGGCATTGACGGTCGCCCGATCGGGTTCCAATACCTTCGGTTCGATTAGCAGGGCCGAAGATCTCCTACAACAGTGCGGCCAGGATGCCGGGCACTTTGCTGCCGACGGTCTTGGTGACGAGTTCCTGCACGGTGGGATCGGAGGTGACTTTGCTGAGCGCCGAGCTGAAGTTGTTGGTGATGGATGTCGACTGGTCGGACGTGAGATTGCTCGCAGCCGAGGAGATCTGCTGGTCCGTGAGGGGCGCTTTGCAGCCACCACCCAGAGAGGAACAGAGCTGGTTTGAGAGCTTGGTGGTCGCGGAGGCCGAATCGATATTCTTCCCGCTCGTGAGGCCGGCGAGGCTTGGATCCTTGAGCGAGGAGCTCAGGAAATTGCCCGCCAATTTCTCTATGCCCTGAGTCCCGCCAAGCATCTTATAAGCAGAGCTGGCAGTCGAACCCATGGTTGAACAGGAGGTGAGACACAGTAGTGCGGCTGCGATGAGCCCAGTGGTGCCGATGGCTTTCATGATGAACGAGTCCTTGTTCCGATGGAGTTAGGCGCGTGAGGCTCGGAGGCAGTGCTTGCACAGCGCTCTGCAAATAACCCCTCGCGCGAAAAGCTGCGAATTTCAACGGCCACATACGCCCCCAGCCGACGCGGATATGGCGCCGACGTCAGGCGCGTTTGAAGAGCCGCAACACAAAAATGAGAATGACCGCCCCAATGGTAGCGACCACTAGAGAGCCGATGAGGCCACCGCCTCCGGAAGCGCCCAGGGCGCTAAACAGCCACCCGCCGATCAATGCGCCGACGACTCCGACAACGATGTCGCCGACAACGCCAAAACCACCGCCCTTCATGAGCTGTCCCGCGAGCCATCCTGCGACAAGTCCGATCAGAACAAACCAGACGAACTGCATTTGACGAGCTCCTCAGCGAGAATGAAAAGATCGGACGGTTGACAGTAGCGTGGGAGGCCGCGCCCAACAATGGGTCTTTGGTCTCATGCGGCCCAAGGACGCGGTGAGCGAGCGACAGGGCTCCAAGTCGGACTGTCAAAATCTGAACGCGTTGCACCGCGCCATGCGACTCAAGCAAGTCGATGCGGTTTTCGCTATTCAAGAAGATAGGAGAAGCACGCGAGAGATCGGTTGAGCTTGGGCCCCTTTGGCGCCGGTGATTGCGCTCGATTGCGGGCTACGGTGGACGGGCCTCCAGAGTCCGCTACATCCTGGGCAATCGATGCTGCTGCGCGCTCAAGCCGATTGGCCCGTAGGGACAACTCTAAGCAATTCAAACCGAGCAGGAGGGAGAGCCTTACGAGTTGGCGCCGGCACCGGCTCGACCCGCGCCGTTGTGCGCGGGAAAGCGCCATGCGAGCGGCTGAAGTTTGGGTACGATGCCGACCCAACCCACGATGCCGAGCGCGCTCATGATCGCGGCGACGACGAACGCGAGTTCGTAGTGACCCGTACGCTGCACGATGAAGCCGGTCAGTGCCGGCGAGATCATGCCGGGGATGTTACCAATCGAATTCTGGATTCCGACCCAACGACCCGAGGCCTTGGGTCCACCGAGAATCTGTCCCATCACATAGCAGCCGGCGGAGGATGCACCCATCATTACCTGGAAGCCGAACATCGCGGCGACGGCTGTCGACTGCGAGCCCCAGGCCATCATCAGCATGAAGACTACTGAGCCGCCGTGCGCGAGCGCCATGATGAGCTTCCAGGCGAAGTTCACCGACCCGCCGCGCCGTACATGATGGTCGACCAGCCAGCCGGTCAGGAGCGCCGTGACGCCGTTCACGAGATATCCGGCGGTCCCGACCCGCTCCATCTGGTGCATCGAGAAGCCGTGCTCCTCCTCGAGGTAGCTCGGTAGCCAGCCGAGCATGAAGAACCAGAGATAGTTGCTCGAGAAAAGCCCCAGGCTCGTTCCCCACAACCCCGGCTGCGAAAGCACCATCATCCAGGTGGGTGTCGACGGATCAGCGCTCGCCGTGGCGAGCTTGGGCAGCCTCACACGCGACCATGGCACGAGCCACAGGAGGGAGCCGATGCCCAAGGCCACAAACATCCCGCGCCAACCGACTGCGTCGATGAGCAGGCCCGCGAGCCCAATGCCGATTCCCGGCGCCATGAGGTAACCGAGGCCAACAATGCCGTTCGCCTTGCCGAGGCTTTCGAGCGGGACCACGCAGGCGAGGAGCTTTGACACGCAGGGAAATCCCACGCTCTCGCCGAGCCCCAGCATCAGGCGAACCAAAAGCAGCGACCAGAACCCGACCGCCACGCCCATGAGGATCGTCGCGCCGGCCCAGACCACGAGTCCGCCCGCGAGCACCCGGTGTGCGCCGTAGCGTTCCGCGAGCCACCCGACAGGAATCTGCACCCACGAGTACATGTACCAGAAGGCCGAGAACAAAATGCCGTACTCCTGGGCGGAGAGGACCAGGTCATGCCGGATCTGCAGCGCGGCTGTCGGCATGGCGCCGCGATCGATGTAGTTGATGCCGAGCACGATGGCGAGCAGCGCAACCACGAAGAAGGGCCGCGATAGCCCGGCTGCACGCGCCTCAGTCGCCGTCAGTGCGGCGCCATGCGCGGCGTCTGGATTCGGGTGCGGATTCAGCTCGCGCAATCCATTGGAGTGGGATCGAACCGGTGCCTTAGCGCCTGGGAGCTCCGCTCGGCGCGAGCGCGACGTCCGAGCTGGTTAGCCGCATCGAAACGGAGCCCTGTAGATTGGCGGGGTAGTGCAGTATGAGCGCACATCCGATTCATCATAGCTGGAGTCGAGGGCCCGACTCTAGGGAGAGACGCAGCGATCGAACCACAGCTCCGACCGTTGCGCGGGCCGCCGTGTGGGAATTGACTTGCTTCCCGTAAGGTCAACGACGTCTGGCTTTTGGCCAAAGCTGCGCGCTCGCGCGATGCGCCCCTTCGGTCAATGCCTTGAGCTTCGCCCAAACGACACTCGGATGCACTTCAGTGTGATAGGTCGCCTGCGAGGAGAAGCTGCAATCGACACCCGCAGCGACGTTCTCCCTTCCGACCCGATGCGCATAACGCAACAAGCGCTCGGCGATGAGCTCCGGGTGCTCAACGATGTTGCTTGCATGCGTGATCACGCCGGGGCAGAGCACCTTGTCTTCGGGCAAGCGCAACCGTTCGAATAGATGATATTCGTGCTCATGGCGCGGATTGGCGGCTTCGAAGCTCAAGAGCGTCGCATTCACCTCGAGTGCAAAGCCGATCACCTGCGCGAGGTCAGCCTCGTGAATGCGCGGCCGCTCGTTGATGCCGTAGCAAGTATGAAAGCGCACGCGCTCGCGCGGGATGCCTGCAAGTGCGGCATTGGTCGCCTCGACATAGAGCTGGGCCCGCCGTCGCTGGCCCGCCGTATCGAGTGCAGGATCGGAAAAGACCTCAGTTCAGTATGTCCTCAAGCAAAAGGAGGGCATGGTATTGAACCTCGAATACGCCAAGGGTAAGGGAGACAACGAGGGTGTGCTCCTGAAGTTCGGTTATGGCTATTGAAGCTCTTGCGTTGGCGCATTCCATAGCTGCTCGCCGCCAATGGTCAGAAAGGCGATCGTCAACCTTTCGTAGACCTTTCGGCGGCCGTTCTGAGCGATGCGCGTTCTATGGCGATATTTCCTACTGAATAACTCGGTGGCGGGCAGGGGCGCGACCAAGTGCATTGCGCGGATCGGCCGAAGTAGGTGCGGGCAGAGAGCCGAGACATCCTACTGAAACCGAGTTCGCGATAACATACTGCGCAAACAAATAAGCGCGCTTCCCTTCAGTCAACGGGAGGTTCCATGCTCAAGTCAAGACTCGTGCACGTGCTGGCGATCTCTGCCGTGTACCTGCTGGCGAGCCGCCTCACGCATGCCCAGACGGGCGGCATGGTGTGGTCACAATTCTTCGCGGTAGGAGGACCTCTCGAGAGTCTCAGCCAGAGCGCTCCGCCCATCGTCTGCGCGGAGAAAGGTCCACTCAGCTTTCCAGTTCTGCACCCGAAGCCGGTAAACGTCGACGGCTCCGCCGTGACGTGCTATCCGGGCGGGCTGCTGAGGAACCAAATGCCGATCCAGGTCGCCGAACCGCAGCCGCTGGTCATTTACGTGAATGGGGAGGCGGAAGGTCTCGGGGCGCAGACCCCGTCGGGGACGAAGACCCTTCTTGGAGACTCTTAAATCCGCTGCCTGTCGCTGCGTTCACAGGCCCGACGATTCCGCTGGCTGCTTCGGCGACCATTAGCGCGGTCCCCATCGAGGGGACCTTTGGTGAAGTGGGGTCATCCACGACTTACTACGGCGAGAACATCAGTTGCGAATGCTCCCAGGGCGGGGTGAGCCTGTCACTCAGTACGACTGCGAATTTCGCGCAGACGACAGGTTCGAGCGGCAGCGCGTCGGTGCTCGTCATCACCGCCAGCGAAGTGAATCGGACCACCGACTCCTTCACGCTCACGCGCGGCCCAGCGGTCTGGAATACCACGCCTCTCACGCTCGGCCCATCGGGGCAGTTCTCCGTGCTGATCACGGTCTCAGCAACTCAGGTTAATCAGGGCGATGCTGCCGGCGCGATCGATGCGCTGCAAATCACGCCCATCGATCTACCATTTTATACGGAGTCCGGGAGCACCCTCGATCCTCCCGGCAGCACGGGGACCACACTGCGCGGCACCACATCCCTCCCACCGCCCGATGAGTTCGACGCGCAGTTGCTCGTGGGTTGGTACACGGATTCGAGCGGCGCCACTGCCGGCTTTCAAGTCAGTGCTGATGGCACCATCCAGGCGCCAATTGTCGCTCCGGGAGACACTCTCCATTTCACGGAGGCGATGGGCATCAACAATGCGGGGACCATCGTCGGCACTTATGAAAACATGACGGCGATCGGCATTCCTGGCAACGTCGCGACATTCCACGCCTTTTCCCGCACCCCGGATGGAACGTTCACCACGTACGATTTTGGTGCGGGGGTCTCGACCGGCTTTCAGGCCATCAACAACAATGGAGACATCGTTGGCGATTTTGGCACCTCGGCCCAAGTCTCACAGGGATTTCTTCTCCCCAAAGCGGGCTCCCCCATCACTTTCGGCGTGCCTGGTCTGAACACCTATCCGCAGGCTGTGAATGACTCAGATACCGTGGTGGGCGTCTATGTGGATGGCAGCGGCAATTACCACGGGTTCCAGTGGAGTAACACGGGTCTTCTGACCACCTTCGATTTCCCAGGGGCGGTGAGCACTCACGCCGAGGGCATCAACAACGGCGGTACGATCAGTGGCTATTTCATAGACCCGAGCGGCAAGACGCACGGCTTCTTCGGGCCTCTGGGTCTTTTCAAGGAATATCATCTCGCCGGCAACCCGACGACCTTGCCGCGAGGGATCAACGATTTTGGGACGGTCACGGGCTCCTACGCCGACAGCAAGGGCGTCCTCCATGGATTCGTGGCACAGCTGTGCGCGGCAGATGTGTCCAGCGACATCCATGTCGCGCAGGGCGCCCTCACGCTCGACAGCAAGACCGGGGAGTATCACGAGACCGTAACGCTGAAGAACAAAGGTCACACAGCGATCGCGGGCCCACTTCGTCTCTTATTCGACAACCTCCCGTCCGGAGTATTTCCTGTCAACGGTCGCAACTTCTCCCGGTGCACCGAAGCGCTTACTCCGTTCATCACGCTGCGGCCAACGGGCGGCACCCTCCAGCCCGGCAGTTCGATTTCGGCCAAAGTGAAATTCGTCAATTCTTTGGGCGGGACGATTACCTACACGCCCAGAGTACTGGCAGGGAAAAGACCCTGACGACAGCGCGCGGAGCTGCAAACCGTCAGCCTCGCGCGGCGCCATGGCGACGTGATGCGGCGATAGACTCCTTTCGATGCATGGGCCCGCTCGCGCGGTGCGCGGCTCCGTTATGGAAAATTCCCGGCCGGATAGACGTCCAGTGCAAAATACGATCGATCGTGCTATTATTCCTTAAGTATGACGCCCAAACTCTCAACCGCTGAGCGGAAGGTACGGGTCGGAGCCAGGCGGCAAACGGCCGGTGACCTCGCCGCCAGCTCCGCAAGGGCGGGCCTGTCCAAGGGAGAGCAGACGCGCCAGGCAATCGTCTCCCATGCCGTTAGCATCGTCAGTCAAGTCGGCTACGAGGGTCTTTCCATTGGGAGCCTGGCCGAGAAGACCAAGCTGTCGAAGAGTGGACTCTTCGCGCACTTCAAGTCCAAAGAGGCCCTGCAGCTCGGGGTGATGCAGGAAGTGATCAATCGCTACATTCAGCGCGTCGTGCAGCCAGCGCTGGCAGCGCCGCGCGGTGAGGCACGGCTACGCGTCCTGTTCGAGAAGAAGCTGCAATGGATCAGCGGGGAACAGGAATCGCGCGGCTGCCTGCTGCAGAAGGCATCGCTCGAGTACGACAACCGCCCGGGGCACGCGGTGCGCGAACGCCTAGTGCAGGCTCTGCAGGATTGGCGCGAGGTCCTGGTGCGCTCTGCCACAGCAGCGATCGGCGCAGGCGATTTCCGCGCCGAGCTGGATGCGGAGCAGTTCGCCTATGAGTTTGACGGCATCACGATGATGTTTCAGCAGGCGCAGGGCCTGTTGCGGGATCGCGCCGCCGAACAGCGCGCCCACGCCGCCTTTGAGTCGCTGCTCGAGCGCAGCCGGCGTGCGCAGCACCCGCGTTAGTCAGCGCTAATCTTCCATGAGCACGCGCGGTGCAAGCGTCTATTTCTCACTCAATAAAAGCACGATCGTTCGATCCATTATCACCAAGAACGCGAGGTAACCCGACCATGAACACACGCCAGAACAATCTGCTGGTGACGCTGAGCTTTGCAAGCACGCTTCTGTTGCCGGTGATGGCAGTGAGCGGGAGCGACACGTTCAGCGATGTGCCGCCGCCGCCACCACGTGTGGAAAACGCGCCGCCGCACCGGGACGGCTATGTCTGGGCACCCGGCTACTGGCGTTGGACGGGCGCCTTCTATCGCTGGGAGTCGGGCACCTGGGTCTATGAACGACATGGTCGTCACTGGGTCGCGGATCATTGGGATCCGGTCGGCAAGCGCTGGCATTACGTACGCGGGCATTGGGACGCTGAGCAGAGCTCGGCGCCGCTGCGCGCCTCGAGCGATGCAAACACGAGTGTGAAGTCCCCGCAGTAGGTCGCGCCGTTAGCCTCGATTCCGGTTGAGGAAGCGATCGAGGGCGCGGGCAAACTCCTCGGAGCCGCGCTCGATGCCAAGCTCGGCAGCGCGGAGTTTGCCGAGCCCCGAGGTGAGGTCGAGGGCGATCGGGCTCTCCGTCGCGACGAAGCCCGCGAGCGCCTCGCCTGTTTCGGCATCGAGCAACTCACCGGACGCCTTGTCCGCTTCGCTGGTGGCGCCGAAGTCCGCGTCCGAAGCGCGATAGATATCGGCGTCGTCAACGAGGATGGACTTGTACTTCCCAGCCCTGCAGGTGCGGCGCACGGTAAACCAGCGTCCCGGGATACTGGCTCGGCTCCAATGGAAGGCTGAGTCCTCCCGTGGTCTTCGGTGTCTGGGCGCATCCGACGAGCACGAGTACACCGCAGCACGTCGCAAGATAAAGGCGGCGCATGGTGGTTTGTCCCCATTGATCCAATTTCCGTTACCTGCACCGTCAGCATAGCAAGGGTCGGCGAGGCGACGCTCTGTCACGCAGAGCATCCTCATCATCATCGGGCTCGGTAAGATGTCTTGGGGAACGTTCGACATGGTCATCCTCGCGTGGCTCCGGCACAGGAGCGGGGTTGGAGCTCACTCACCAGGAAGATGGTAATCCACATGCGCCACGGACGTGCCTTCGCCTGGTGCACCAAGCGGCGGCGTCTTTTGCAGGCTGCGCCTTCCCTGAATGGGTGAAGGTACGCTCGAAGGCTTACGTCGTTCTGAACGATGCACATTTCGGTCGCCAACGCAGCGACGCGAGTACAAACATCAAGCCGAGCAGCGCACCTGCCGCAACGTCGAGCGCCATGTGTTGTTTGATGGCTAACGTCGAATAGGCGATAACAGCGAACCACGCCAAATTGATCAACCGCAACAAGAGCGGTGACCGGGGCCTGCGAAACACTTCATCGATACGCAGCAAGGTGAAAGTCGCTGCGGCCACGTGCATCGACGGGCACGCATTGCCAGCCCCATCTAGCCGATGAAGCAGGGCAGGAAGGGAATGAGCACCGGCGCCGGGCAGCAACGGTGGCACCTGAGTCGGCCAGAAATAAAAGATCCCAAGTGCCGTGACGCACAGTGCGGCCATCCAGAGGGTGTACATGGCGACTTCAGAGAACGACCGCTGTAGTCCCGGTCCGGCACCGAGGTAGATCCATAGCGAGACGTACGCGGCCAATAGTTGTGGCTGGTAGGGAATCATCAGATCGAGCCGGGTCACCGGCACAGTGATCGGCACATGCATCGGGTGCTGCTGAGCATGAAAGTAGCCCATAAAGAACAGGGCATTGAAAATGGTCATCCCTGCGAAGGTTAGGAGGCAATTTCTGCGTGCCCGCACGAGGAGCTCGGCGTCCCAGCGCAGCTGCGCGCTCATGCCCTTGACCGTTTGAGCACCGCCGTGATCCGAAAAGGGCTCTGCTACTGCAGTCGCTCTAGAAGCGCTCAGGGAGCGATCAGCGCAGGTCATATGCGGACTCTTGGCAGCGCCATTCTGCTGCAACCAAAACGGACCTCCAAACCAAGAAGTTGCCGTGCCGACTTTGCGCAGGATTTGGATCATGACATGTTCAGACAGAGACCGAATGGCCGCGATCGCTTGCAGCGTTCGTGGAATGTAGCGGATTCTCAGATCAAGACAAGCGAACACACAAGCTGATGCGGCGAGCGCTTCCGCATCTCGATGGTTAGGCGCTGGGCGCACCGACTGGAGGGGCACCAAGCTTCCAAGCAGTACGCTGAGTTCGGAACGCTGGATATTCGTGCGTCAGCGGTGGATTTTGCGGCCTCCGGTGGCGCTCGAAAGACACGGTAAGTATCTGGACTCGCTAGGGAAAACCTGTCGCTCGTCGCGCACAGGCGGGTGTGGTACGCGCTCGCGGCGCGCGCTTGGCCTCCGAGCAGCTGTGGTTAGCATAGACTGCGCCGCAACGGCTCGGTCATGAGCCGGTGACCACAAGGCGCAAGCCAGGCCATGAGCCGCCTCTTCGTCACGCCGCGCGCGTCGCGTGGGTGAGCCCGAGGAGATTATTGCATCGCATTCACTCAATGGCGCCTAAGCGATCCGGTGGAGTTGAGACAGAACGGAGAGAAGGTATGCAGCTGCGCGGCAAGACAGTCATCGTGACGGGAGGAGCCAGCGGGATCGGCAAGGCGCTGGCGACACGCTTTAGACAAGAAGATTTGCGCGGACTTGCGATCGCGGATATCGATCGCTCGCGCACGGCAGCCGTTGCTCACGGGTTGGGTGCGCTCGGCATGCACTGTGACGTGAGTCGGGAGGAGGATATACGGCGCGTCATCGAGCAGACCCGCTCGGCATTCGGCGAAATCGATCTGTTCTGCTCCAATGCAGGCATCATTCGCGTGGACCCGGATCGCGAGAATGCGGCTTCGGCGCCCGATGAGGATTTCGAGCGATGCTGGCGCATTCACGTGATGGCGCACGTTTATGCGGCGCGGGCGCTGTTGCCAGAGATGTTGGCAAGAGGCACAGGCTACTTCTTGAACACGGTCTCCGCCGCGGGGCTGCTCAACCAGATTGGCTCGGCGACGTATTCGACGACCAAACACGCCTCCCTGGGATTCGCAGAGAGCCTCGCCATCACTCACTACGATCGGGGGATCCGGGTGTCGGTCCTATGCCCGCAAGCTGTGCGCACCGAAATGTACGGAACGGGAGGGCCGGAGGCCGAGGCGGCCGCCGCAGACGGGGTCCTTGATCCTGCTCAGGTTGCCGATGCCGCGCTCACCGGCATTCACGACGAGCGGTTTCTCATCCTTCCGCACCCACAAGTGTCGGAATACATGCGCCGCAAGGTGAACGACTACGACCGCTGGATCGCGGGAATGGCCCGCTTTCGGAGCAAGATCATGGCCAATACGGGTGCGAACTGAAGGCTCTAGGAACGGTGAGTTCGCAGCGCTGCAAGCGCTGTCTCGTACGCGCAGATCGCGACCGCGATCGGCCTCGGGCTGGGCCGCGAGGCAGACCAATCGCTCCTCGGCGCTGACGTTCGCTCCATGAGCCAATCGCAGCAGCCCACTTGACTGTACGATAATACCCGTAATAACGTAAACTCATGAATGCTGCCGAAACCGTCGAGGCACTCGGTGCACTCGCACACGAGCACCGCCTCGGCATCTATCGGTTGCTCGTTGAGAAGGGTCCGCAAGGGCTCTCGGCCGGGGAGATCGCCGAGCGCATCGGCTTGGTTCCCTCATCGCTCACGTTTCACGTGCAGTCGTTGCAGCGCGCGGGACTCATCACCCAACGGCGCGTAAGCCGTCAGCTCTTCTACGCCGCTGATTTTGGCACCATGAAAGAGCTGGTCGACTACCTCACGAAGAACTGCTGCGGGGGGAGTGAGTCCTGCGCACCCGCCTGCCAACCTTTGAGCACCAAGATGTCCGTCAAGTCTCGAAGGACGGCATGAAGAGTTTTCACGTGCATGTGAGTGTCGATGATCTCGAGCGACCGGTTCGTTGCTACTCCCGCCTTTTTTTGCCGCAGAACCGACCGTGTGGCAGCCTGACTATGCGCAAGGGATGCTCGATCATCCGCGCATCGACTTGGCGATATCCGCGCACGGAGAGCCGCTCGGCGTCAACCACCTGGGCTTGCAGCTCGATGCGGACGCGGAGTTGCGTGCCGTGGACAGCGCAACTTCACTCCGCGGATGCACAGCTCGTTCAAGAGCGTGATCAGGCCTGCTGTCACGCGCGCTCGGGCAAGTACTGGGTGACTGATCCGACGGGATCGCCTGCGAAACCTTCCACACACTCGGCAGCATCCCCGTGTATGGCGATGACACGCCCGTCTTTAATCACGTTAAGTCGTCCCGTACCGGCGAGGAACTCCTCCCGCGTGCTCACCGAGAAGGCGGGCTCGGAACCTCCTCCGAGCCGTTGCGTGAGATGAGTACCGCGCTGGATGCCCGCATCCGTAGCGGCGTGCGGGGCGATCTGCCGGCGGTGCTGATGCTGCTGCAAGGCGGCGGGCTTCCGACCGCCGACGTGGCCGAAAAGCAGACGCTGCGAATGTGGGTGCTGGAGGCCGGCGACTCATTGCTGGGCGTCGTTGCCCTCGAGCGCTCTACTGCGCTACTGCGCTCGCTTGCAATCGCGCCTGAGCAGCGCAACCAGGGTTTTGGCCGTCATCTCGTTGTTCGACTCGAGCGCGATGCGCGGACGGATGGTATCAAGCGGCTCGTATTGCTCACTGAAACCGCCGAGGCATTCTTTGCGAGGCTCTCGTATGAGGTGATCGATCGCGGTCGGTTGAGTGAGGAATTACGACAGAGCGATGAGTTTCGCTGGCTTTGTCCCGTCTCGGCCGTATGTATGAGCAAATCCCTTGCGGCTCCTGCGGCGGTGACCCATGACAGACCGGCCCTATAACGTGCTCTTTCTGTGTACCGGCAACTCGGCCCGCAGCATCCTCGCTGAGGCGCTGATGAATCAGTGGGGCCGAGGGCGATTTCGTGCCTTCAGCGCCGGGAGCCACCCCAAGGGGGCGGTGCATCCCATCGCCCTCGAACTTCTCAGACGCATGAATCTCCCCACCGCTGGGCTACGCAGCAAGAGCTGGGACGAGTTTGCGGCTCCGGCCGCTGAGCCGCTCGATTTCGTGTTCACGGTCTGTGACAACGCCGCCGCTGAAGTGTGCCCGTACTGGCCGGGTCAACCGATGACGGCCCACTGGGGCGTACCCGATTCGGCGGCGGTGCAAGGTACCGAGGCCGACAAATGGGTGGCCTTCCGTGAGGCATACCGGCTGCTCGAGAATCGCATTAAGCTCTTCACGAGCCTGCCGTTGAGGTCACTCGATCAGATCAGGCTCAAGGAGCGCCTGGATGCAATCGGCAAAGCGACGCCAGGCGAGGGCGCTTCATGAGCTTGGCGAAGCAACTGGCGGCCGAAGCAGTCGGCTCGCTGTTGCTGTCCTCCACCGTCATCGGCTCAGGGATCATGGCCGTGCGACTTGCTGGTGGGAATATGGCCGTCGCGCTCCTTGCGAATACCGGGGCAACCGTCGCCGTGCTTGGCGTGCTCGTTGCGCTGCTTGCCCCGGTGAGCGGTGCCCACTTCAACCCGGCGGTCTCGCTGGTACAGGGCGTTCGCCGAGCCTTGCCCTGGCCGAGCGTTGCCGCCTACGTGCTGGTTCAAGTCGCCGGCTGTTGTCTCGGTGCCCTGCTTGCACATGCGATGTTTGAGTTGCCCTTGATGCAGGCCTCCCTGCATGTGCGTGCAGGTAGTGCCCAGTGGCTCTCGGAGGCGGTGGCAACCTTCGGCTTGTTGCTGGTGGTGCTCGGCTACCGCCGGGCGGAGGATGCGCCCTGGATGGTTGCTGCCTGGATCGGCGCTGCGTACTGGTTTACGGCCTCCACATCCTTTGCGAACCCGGCGATCACGATTGCAAGATCGCTCTCGGACACTTTCGCCGGCATTCGACCACAGGACGTTGCGCCGTTCGTGCTCGCGCAGCTGGTCGGCGCCTTCGCAGCCTACTACACCGCACGGCTCCTTTTCGGGCACCTAGAGGCGCCGCTCGCACAAGAAGTCGCGGAACCTCAAACTGACCGTTGAGATTCTTGGGTTGTCAGGCGCGGGCGGCATGCGGCCACATCGACGGCCGATAGGAATCGCGCAGACGATTTAAGAGTCTGGCTGACGTGACCGAAGCATAGCTGCCGCACGAGCGCGCGGTTGCCTTGCGGAGCCCAGCCGTCGGCAGGCACAGGTGCCTTCAGGGTGCGGTGGAGCGCATCTTGCGCGCTAAGTCCCAAAGCGCAACTGGAGGAAGCGTCTCTTGGAACGCCCTATCAGTTTGGCGGCGCCGATGCCCAGGGCTTTGATTGCAGCGGACTTGTCGCTGGGTGCACCGGCGTGTCGGGCTAGATGTGCCGCGCACCGCTGATGCGCAGAGTCAGGTGGCGCACGCCGTGCGGTTGGCAGCGCTGTTGCCTGGCGATGTTGTGTTCTTCCGCACGAGATTCCACCACGGCAGCGGGCACGCCGATCACGTCGGCAGCTACGCAGGTCGCGGTCACTGCATTCACGCGCCTTGTTCCGGGGAGACCGTTTCATACGCGAGCTTGAAGACCGGCTACTATCGCAAACACTTGATGAGCGCGGGGCGCCTCTGGGAAGCAAACTAACTCGCGCCGAAACCAAACAAATCGATTCCGGAGGGGAACATGTCCGACCTCGGCCTCTTCGAGGCAATGTATACCGCCCGCTCACTGCGCAAGCTCAAGCCCGAACCGGTGCCGCGGGCGATCATCGAGCAGATCCTTGATGCCGCAATCCGCGCGCCTTCAGCCGGTAATGCGCAGAACTGGATCTTTCTGGTCGTGCAGGCTGTGGAACAGCGCCGCAAGCTGGGCGCAATCTACCGCAAGGCCTCGGCCATTGCGGACGCGATGTACACCGCACGGGGCCGACCGGCGCACATGACAGCGGAGCAGTTCGCGCGCTTCATGGCGTCCGGATCCTACCTCTGGGATCACATGGGGGAAGCACCCCTAATCCTGATCCCCTGCCAATTAGCCCCGAGACTGCCACCTCCGGAGCATCTGCCGCCGGCGCTACGCGCCCATTATGCAGAGGAGCAGGCCTACGCTGAGCGGATCCGCGGGGCGAGCATTTATCCGGCAGTGCAGAACATCATCCTCGCATGTCGGGCACTCGGACTCGGGACGACCATCACCACCAACCACATCCGTTGCGAGGATGAGGTCAAAGCGGTGCTCGGCATACCCGAGGAAGTGCAGACCTTTGCAATGATGCCGATCGGATACCCGACGGGAAAGTTCGGTCCGGTGAGCCGCCGTCCTACCGCCGAGGTAACCTACTTTGACCGCTGGGGAAGCCCCTGGCCGCGCACCGAAAGCTGAGTCAGCCTGCTACTGCGGCGGTTGGTAGCGTCGCATCCGTGAGTTGTTTCGTGCCTCCCGGCGGCGAACGCTGGCCGTGACAATTCGAATCATTTCAATTGGTCGGCAATCTTGGCGAGCCCGGTTTCGGCGCACGCGACGTCCTTCTCTCCGCCGGGCGCGCCCGAGACACTGATCGCGCCGATCGGAGTACCGCCCATCTTGATCGGCAAGCCGCCGGCGAAAACGATCAGATTCACATCAGCATCGGGCCCCGGCGGGGCGCCCATTGGTCGGCCAGGCGTCGGAGGTGGTAGCGGTTTGCCGGGACCAAATCCGACGGAAGCCCCATAGTCGCCCGAACTCATTCCGGTCTTGATGACTGTGTAAGCCTTGCGACGACCAATATCCACGGTGCGCGCAAGGGTATTGTCCGAGCGCATGACCAGTTTGATGTCGCCATTGGTGTTCATATACGTCGCAGTGATGTTATAGCCTTTCGACTTGCAATCCGCGATCGCCGCCTCGGCCCATGCTACCGCTACTGCGAGTGGTAACTCCTTCGGCAAGGGTGGCGGCGTGGGCATTCCCGGTGGAGCGCCCGGTGCGGGCGCCTGCGCGCTCGCCTGTGCACCGCCCAGTAGCACAGCCAATGTTGGAACGATCAGGGATCGCATGGTTCTCTCCTGTTTGTGTTCTAACGAGGAAGCTTGAGTCGAAGGATGATTGCATCCGTGTGACCGACCTGGCCTATCGACATTCTCCAGTGGATCGCCTTGATAACCGTCGCCGAGCCAGACCAGCCCTCTGCGAGGCACGCCTCGGCACGGTGATGATGCCACGAAGACCGAGAACGCGTTGCGCACCGCGCCTTCGCGGACGCCCAGGAGCACCTGTGCCATGTGGAGCCGACCACGCTCAAGCCCTACGCGCAAGCGATGCGGGGCAAGCGCGACGACTTGGCTGAGCAGGGTGGTGGCTGCCGTTGCAGACCTCGCGCCAGCGGAAAATAAGAAGCAACAGTCCATGCTATAGGTTCTCGGGAACACGATCCAAGTTATTGTTTTATTGGACTCCGCGTTGGTCAAGCACGCCCTCTCTAGGTACCCGAGTGCTGGTGGGTTCGCCTCCGGAATTGGTAGGCACAAAGGCCCCACCCGGTGCCACCACAAACAAGTCCCCGACGACCCACTTCACGTCGATCTGCACGTCTTTGCAGACTTCGTTATATGCGCTTTCGAGAGCGTTACCAGCAAACTCGATGGCTTGCACAGCTGCATGAACGTTGCGCCTTCGAGGTAGGGAGACAGAACGGCGGATGTCTCTCCGTCGTTCCGTGCTCCGGTGTACGCCGCATCGCGTCGGTAGTTTCGCCCTCTGAGCGCACTGCCAATCAGCTCGCAGACGTCATCTGCATCGGCCGGAAGCGACGAGCGATCGCACGAAGACACAGACGAGCCGGACCCTCGCTCTAATCACCAGCGGCTCCGCTGGGATCGATCGCAGCCGCAGCGAGGACGTGCCTTCGATCTGTGCAATCCGGGAAAGCCCGGAGCGCATGTAGAAATGGGTGAATCAGGCTGTGCGGGGGCCTGCGATTGCACGCGCGTATGGTAGATGAACAAGAGCCGTACACGAACGATACGGCTGAATCGAAAAGTTCCGCGGGGTGCCTGCTGAGGATCTGATTCGGGTTGTTCGCGACTTTGCGCGTTGAGGACTCAGCGGCATTCGTTGACCCTATCGAACGGTCATTCTAGAGTAAATGAGATACAGCGATCATCGAGCCTGGCAGCGGCCGGTACGCGCGAGGCGTCGTGTCAGACTTTCGAAAAGGGGACTCCAATGAGCAGAAAGTGGCTGACCTTGATGATTGCCCTCGGGGTCGTGGGCACGGCGCAGGCCCAGGTGCAGAGCGCCCAAGTCACGGGCGGCAAGGTGCAGGGCATCGTGACCAATGGCGTTGCCTCATTCAAGGGAATCCCATTCGCGGCGCCACCGATCGGTGACAACCGCTGGCGATCCCCGCAGCCAGTCATCCCGTGGACCGGGGTCAAAGATGCGACTGCCTTTGCGCCGGCGTGCATGCAGGACACCGCTTTCGCCGTCCGTCTGGGTGCCCCCGCCCAGGCGACAGAGGACTGTTTGTATCTGAATGTATGGACCCCGGCAAAGAGCACGCGCGAGAGATTGCCTGTCATGGTGTGGATCTACGGCGGCGCATTCGTCGGTGGCGCGACCAATTGGCCGCTCTATGACGGCACGCAGCTGGCAAAGCAGGGTGTGGTGCTCGTGTCGGTCGCCTATCGCGTGGGACCCTTCGGCTTTCTGGCCCACCCCGAACTCAGCAAGGAGAGTGGCCATGGCTCCGGCAACTACGGGCTTGAGGACCAGATCGCTGGCTTGAAGTGGGTGCGTGACAATGTCGCGAAGTTCGGGGGTGACCCACACCGCGTGACGATCTTCGGCGAGTCTGCCGGCGGCATTTCGGTGAGTATGCTGGCTGCTTCACCCCAGGCGAAGGGTCTCTTTCAGCGCGCGATCTCCGAAAGCGGGGGATCGCTCACTCCGCCCCGCAGCGGGCCCGGGCAGGGCGTGCCGACACTGAAGTGGGCCGAGGAGACGGGTCGATCCTTTCTCGCTGCGCTGGGTGCGAACGACATGAAGTCGGCGCGGGCCCTGCCTGCGGAGCGGATCCTCGCCGCATCGCAAACTGTGCGTCGGGGTTTTTGGCCCACGCTCGATGGTTATGTGATCGTTGGCGATCAGTACGAGCTCTATAAGGCGGGGCGGTTCAACGACACGCCGGTCCTGATTGGCACGAACTCGGACGAGGGTGCTGCGTTCACTGGTCCGAAGATCACGCCCGCGGACTACGAGAAGCAGATCCGCGGCACCTACGGCGAAAAGGCGGATCTCATTCTGACGGCCAACCCCCACGCCACCGACGCGGAGGCACACACGGCGGCTAAGAACAATTTCCGGGATTCAGTGTTTGCCTGGTCCACATGGAGGTGGGCGAGTCTTCAGTCACAACAGCCGGGGGCAGGGAAAGCGTACCTCTATTACTTCGATCATCGAACGCCGGCGTCCCCCGATGGCTCGAGCCATGCCGCGGAGATCGCGTTCGTGTTCGGCAATCTCGGCGGCGGGCCAGCTCCGCCGCCTTCCCCTGAGGACAAGGCCCTGTCGGTGCTGATGAGCAGCTATTGGGTCAATTTCGCGAAGAAAGGCGATCCGAATGGACCGGGACTGCCTGCATGGCCGGCCTTCAGCGACGCCGCCCCGAAGGTGATGCATTTTGATCAGGCATCGAGCGCGCGGGATGGCGTGCCCAATCTTGTGCAATTGAAGGCGTTGGATGATTACTTTGCGTGGCAGCGCGGGCAATCGAAGAAGATTCAATAAGGCCGAGCTCAGAGAAGAAGCCAAGTGTCGAGTGCCAAGTACCTCGCCCCATTCATGCGCGCCGTTGCCACAGCGTAATCGTCCACGGGCGTGATGGACCACTCCCAATTGCAACAGGCTGCTCAGGGAGTCTCGCTCCGGACGCCTCCGCTGAGCTTCGCCGCCCGCCGGAGGAGCGGCGCATTCCTCGCGAGAAGGTCCTCAAGGGCTTGGTGCAGGTGCGTGTGCAGGGACAGCGCTGTCGCTTCACACAGGAGCTTGAGTTGCTCGGCCTGTTGTGGAGTGAGGTCGATCTCAATGCGGACTTTCTGGCCGTTTGCCATTCTATGGTCAAGCCTCCCCTACGGCGTGACGGAAAGTTAAAGCGAACGCCGATGGACAACTGAGGAATAAGTCACAATTGCCGCGCCGCCGATGTGCCGCAGTGCTACGGGCCCTGCAATAGCGTCGCGCAACAGAGCCCAGGGCGCTAGGCTAATTCCGATCCCTCGTCTCCCGGAGCCCACATGCCCCCCGCCGGACATACAACAGTCATCCAACGCCTGCTGGAACGCCGGGGCAACGAACCAGTGAACGCTGAAGAAGGCACCACCGCAACGATAGCGGTCATGGTGCGGGTGATTCCACCGCCGAAGGCGCTTCTGGCATTTTCGCAGCCCTCCATTGGCGAGCAGATCAAGCGGAACATCACGGCTGACATGCTGGAAGTCGAAGCAGTGGCAAGCGAGCACGAGGTCGTGCGACGGCTGCCGGAGAACATCTGGCCAGTGATCCTGACCGATAGCCTGGAGTTGGTTCGAAAAGTGCGCAGCGGGGCCAGCGCACGCGCACCGTTCGTCCTCTACGTATCGGAACTGGATGACTCGAGTGAACGGGAGGCCGGGTTGCTCGCAGGCGCCGACGAATGCCTCGGTCGTCGAGCGAGTGATCGCGAGATCCGCGCGCGCCTCATGGTCGCACGTCGTATTGCGGAGCTGGAGTCGGTTCTGCGTGTCACTCTCGAGGAGAATCGCAAGCTCTCCGCGACGGACGAACTCACGCGCACCGCCAGCCGTAGATTCTTCGGTAAGCATTTTCCTCGGGAAGTGGAGCGCGCGGCGCGTTACGGCCGAAGTCTTTCAATCCTTCTGTGCGATATCGATCATTTCAAGCAGATCAACGATACACTGGGACACCCTGCCGGAGACCAGATCCTGAAGCAGTTTGGTCGCAAACTGCAGCAGTTGCTGCGGCGTGGTGTCGATTGGGTGGCGCGCATTGGCGGGGAAGAGTTCGCGATCGTGATGCCGGAGACCAACTATGGCAGCGCGCTCGAGGTCGCCCGCAAGTTGCGCGCGGGCATTTCTCAGACGCCATTCAAGGTCGACTCCAAGATGGTGCGCGTGACGGCAAGCTTCGGACTGTGCGGGGTGGAGAAAGTCGTGGCAGGCGAGCGGCGACTGGCCGAGCGCATGCTGAAGGTCGCCGATCAGGCGCTCTATCGCAGCAAGAGCGCTGGGCGGGACCGCGTCACCGCCACGAACTTCCCGGTGCAGGGAGAGCGATCGTCTGCCTTTCGAGCGGAAGCCCGGCGCGCGCCTACTGAACCAACCCCGGAGCCCACACGAGTGATGCGCCGCATCCGCTCGTGACGGTGGCCGATGCCGTGGCCACATCGCTCTCGAGGCACGTCCGTGTGCAACGCGGACACTGCGCTGGGTCGGCGTCCCTACCGGCTGAAGTGCAGAATGCTTGCAAGGGCACAGTGCACGCGGCACCCTGCCCTTAGAAGGCTTTGCAAAGTGCCTGCTGGGTCTCGAGCATCAAACGGGCGATTTCGCCCGGACCGACCGCGTGATTGACTTCCCACTCGGCGAGCTGCACGGAGTTGTTGACGATCAGGCTGGCGCGCGGATAGCGGCGCGCGACAAAGCGCTCGAGCAACGCCGAAAGCTCCGCCGTTTGGCCCAACAGCTCGGCCAGCACGGCTGCATCCTCGATCCCATCGCGGCCCCCTGCGCCAGGACCGGCGGATTGGAATGCGCCGCATCGCCCACGAGCACGACCCGCCGCCGGTGCCAGGGGGCGGGTGCCAGTAACCATTCGAGCGGTCTAACAGAGATCGATCCTGCATGCGCTAGATGTTCGACGCACTCGCGCAACATCGCGCCCGTGTACGGACGGAGCTTTTCGAGCATCACGGCGGCGAGCGCCTCATGCTCGTAGGCGGGCGTCGCTGGAAGTGCTCTCCACGATGTAGACGTAGGCTGCGTCATTCGAGATGGGACAGATGCCCACCGCGCCGAGCGGGCCGCCGAGGTGCAGCTCCGTGGTATCGCAGCCCGAAGGGCGCGGCACGGCCGCGCACCACACCGCCTGCCCACAGGGTTGCGGCACGATGTGCGGGTGCACCAGAGCACGGTCCTCGAGTAGATCCCATCCGCGCCGACAAGCAGTCCGACTCGCCGCTCGGAGCCATCGGTAAGGCGCACGTCGACACCGCTGTCGTCGCTCGCGACATGCTCGACGGTGACGCCGGTGCGCAGCGTAATCCCTGAGTATTCGCCGGCCCGCAGCAGTATCTCGTGCAGAACGGGCCGGGAGATGCCGAGGGTGGACGGTAGTGTCTCTCCGCCCATCCGCAGGACCGGCTGGCGCGCGAGTAGGGCACCGTCGGCGCTGCGAATGTTGATGTGGTTGGCCGCAACGCCTTGCGCGACGCAGTCGCTCGCCAGACCGATGCGTGCAAGCGCGGCGAGCGCGTTGCCCTGCAGCGAGAGTCCGACGCCCGTCTGAGCGCGGATCTCATGCCTCAGCTCGAGGATCTCGACCTGGATACCTGTCCGGCGCAGCGCGATTCCCAGCGTGAGTCCTGAGATGCCCGCACCGACGATCAATACGCGGTCGACGGCCGCCATGGCGTGCGTTTACTGCGACTCATGAGTGCGCCGGGATGTGCACTTTCAGAGCGAAGCGACGTCGCGGTGCAGCCGCAGCAGCTCCGGTATGCGCTCGGGCGGCCGGCGCCCAAGTCCGCACTCGCAGGCGACACCGAAGCGGGGCAGGACTCTCGCAGCCGCACGCACGCGTTCCCGCGCTCCGGCCACGCCATCATCCAGATGCACGACACCGAGATACAACTCGGTGCTCGCCGGCAAGCTCAGATTGCGCAGCGGCGCGAAGTAGGCATCGTCCGAGCGATCGATCGGTACCGGCATGTGGATCCATTGGATCGGACGGTGCACGCCCGCCAGAACGCGGCTCGCCAGGTCCACCATCACGCTGGCATCGTGCGGCTGCACCAGATGTTGTCCCTCGGGGTCGCCATAGCAGTAGTGAATTCCGACTTCCACCCCGCTCGGTACGGCATCGACCATGCGGGCGACGGTCGCCATCGTCTCCTGGCGTGTGAGTCGGCGGCATAATGCAAGCAGCTCAGGCCCAAAGCGCGCTGCCCACTCGGGTGACTCGGCAATCTCGGTCTCGCCGGCCACGTCCCACTGAATGGCGAGATCCGCGGCGGGAATGCGCGTGACGATGTCAGCGAGCTCGCGCTTGAGGTCGCGCTCGTAGATCGGCAGCACGGCATCGAAGAGGCTCGGCTGCAGAAAGGCCATCACGACGACGGTCGGGGTGGGCAGGCTCACTTGAAAGCGCGTGCCTGACGGAATGTGTCCTGCCTCGCGCTGGGCGCAGAAACGGGCGTACGAGGCGCTCGCCTCCGCGGCGTAGCCGAGTGGAAGAAAGTCGAGCTGCTCCGCTTGCATCCCGGGCTCGAGGCCGAACAGGGGAAACACCTGCGGCACCGGACCGCCGAACACCGGGATTTCCTGGATCAGCTTCAGACCTTTGACGCTGCGCAGATGCCGCCCCTGAAAGCCGATCCACGTGAGCCGGAATCCGGTCTCCCCATCCGGAATGCGCTTCGCCAGGGGTCCGAGGATCGACCCGACCGACTCGAAGACCTGATCGGCGGAGGCGAGCGGGACACTGCCCACGAGATGCACGGAACGTGTCGAAGGCGCTTGAGACATGGCGGACCTCCTGTTGCGCGATCCTACGTCGCTACGTCGGGGGTACCCAAATGCTTTGCGTGGATGCCACGCATCCGCTCGATCAATCTCATGTCGGGCCGCGACCCATCCAGCGCGTGGATGGACCGAATCGGAGGAATCGGTTGGCGTCGACCGCGCGGATCCTTAATGATGGCGCGGGAACCCGCCCGCTCGGGGGTGGGATCGTGCATTTGATCGTAGAACGATACGGACGGGGGGACGAATGGCACACAACGACGGATCGGACTTCAAGCTCGCGACGCTGTCGGTCGCAGGATGCGCACCCTTTCCGGCGCTGGTGATGGGCGAGCGCGCACACGCGCTGCGCGCGGTCTCCGAGTACGTTCAGGACAGGTACGGTTCCATCGAGGGTCGCGACTCGATGCTGGCGATGCTCGAGTCCTGGCCGACGAATCTGCCGCGGCTGCGGGCTGCGGCCGCGGCCCTCGCCCGAGGCGAGGCTCCGCAGCTTGCCGAGCGGGGCACCCCCCTCGACGCGCTCACCTTCCATGCGCCGATCGATCGGCCGCGTCAGATCTTCTGTTCGGGCGCGAACTACAAGCGACACGTCGTGCAGATCATCATCGCGCAGACCTCGGAGGCGACCAAGGCCATGAGTGAGGAGGAACGCCGAGCCTATGGTCAGAAAATGATGGATGAGCGCGCCGCGCATGGCACGCCGTTCTTTTTCGTCAAGGCCCAGTCCGCCCTAACGGGTCCCTTCGATCCGATCCTCTTGCCGCGCAACGCCCAGCAGCCGGATTGGGAGCTCGAGCTCGCAGTTGTGATCGGGCGTCGCGCGCGCAATGTTTCCCGCGCCGAGGCGCTCGAGTACGTCGCTGGCTACACGGTCGCCAACGACATCACGAGCCGTGACCGGCTGTATCGCAGAGCCGGTGACATGCGCGAGATGGGCATGGACTGGGTTGCGTGCAAGTGCTCGCAGTCGTATCTGCCGCTCGGGCCTTATCTGGTGCCCACAGAGGCAGTCGGCGATCCGCAGCGGCTGCGGATCACTCTGAAGCTCAATGGCGAGACCCGTCAGGACGATAACACCGCGGACATGATCTTCGGCGTCGCGCGGCTTATCGAGGACCTCTCGAGCAAGGTGACCCTGCTGCCTGGGGATCTCATTTGCACCGGATCGCCCGCGGGTAACGGCGTGCACTACAACCGCTTCCTCAAGGCAGGCGACGTGCTCGAAGGCAGCATCCAAGGCCTGGGCACGCAGCGTAATCCGTGCATCGCAGAACCCAATTGAGCCAATGCATGCGAGGCTCCCGGGTCCTGCCGTGATAAACCATATTCGCGCGCGCGAGATCCTCGATTCTCGCGGACGTCCCACCGTCGAAGCCGATGTCGAACTCGAGAATGGGGCGCTGGGGCGTGTCTCGGTGCCCTCGGGCGCCTCGACGGGTGCTGCCGAAGCGCGCGAGCTGCGCGACGGGGACCGCGCACGTTACGAGGGACTGGGCGTGACGAAGGCCGTGGCACACGTCAACGGCGAGATCGCTGCGGCGCTGCGCGGCATGAACCCGCTCGACCAGCCCGCGATCGATAGGCGTCTGCGTGAGCTCGACGGAACAGCGGAGCTCGAACGTCTCGGCGCCAACGCGGTGCTCGCCGTCTCGCTCGCCGTGTGCCGGGCGGCGGCGCTGATGCAGGGCAGGCCGCTCTACCTACGGATTGCAGAGCTCGCGAGGAGCCTCGAGCCGAGGATCCCCGAGCCCCTGCTGCCGTTGCCGATGGTGAACATCCTCAGTGGTGGCCTGCATGCTGCGGGCGGCATGGACGTGCAGGATCTGCTCGCGATTCCGTTGCGCGGGCCATCTTTTCACGAGGCTCTCGAGATCCTCGCTCGAGTGCGCTCAGCAGCGACCCGCGTGGCGGCCCGACGCGGTCTGCCGACGCTCCTTGCGGACGAGGGCGGACTGAGTCCTGGGCTGCCGACCGCGGAGTCCGCTCTCGACATGTTGTGCGAGTGCATCGAAGCGGCGCATCTCAAGCCCGGGGTTGATGTCGCGATTGCGATCGACGTCGCCGCAACGACGCTACGCGGCGGAGACTCGACGTACCGCTTTGAGCGGGAGGGCCGCGATTTTGCGACCTCGGAGCTCATCGCGAAGATCGAGGCCTGGGTGCGCAACTATCCTGTGATCTCGATCGAGGATGGGCTGCACGAGGAGGACTGGGCCGGTTGGGCGGAGCTGACCCACCGCCTGGGCCAGCGCACGCAGCTCGTGGGTGATGATCTCTTCGCGACGCATCGGGGAAGGCTGCAGCGAGGTATGGGGACGGGCGCCGCGAACGCCGTGCTGATCAAGGCCAATCAGAACGGCACACTGACTGGCACGCTCGAGGTCATCGCGGCTGCGCGTGCGGGCGGCTATCGACCGATCGTCTCGGCGCGCTCCGGTGAGACCGAGGACAACTGGTTGGCCGACCTTGCGGTGGGCACCGCGGCCGGTCAGATCAAAGTCGGCTCGCTGCGCACCTCGAGCACGCTTGCGAAGTACAACCAGCTGCTGCGCATCGGGCAGGCGGCCGGCCTCGCGTATGCGGGAGCGGCGGCGGTGCTCGGCCACGAGTCATCGATACCCGATCAAGGCTTGCGGCTGAGCTCGACGCCGCTGCCGATGGGCAGCAGTACCGAGTCGAGCCCGAGCTCGCGCACGCGCCGCCGATAGGCGTTCGCATCCGGGCGCGCCTGTTCGGGGTAGATCATGTTGTCGGCCAGCACGAACGCCGCAGGCGCAAGCCGCGGTATGACCAGCTCGAGGCAAGGGACGTACAGATCCTTCCATAAATCGATCAGCACGAAATCGAACGGACCCGACAAGGTCGGCAGCAGCTCAAGCGCGTGGCCCACATGAAACTCGACGTAGCTTGCGAGCCCGGCGCGCTCGATCGCATCGCGGGCGTAGTTCGATTTCGATTGCGCGAGTTCCAGCGTCTTGACTCGTGCGCCGACGGCTTGAGCAGCCTCGGCGAGGTACAAGGTCGAGTACCCGTAGGACGTGCCGAGCTCGAGAATGGTACGCGGACGCGCGCTTCTCACGAGCAGACTCATGAGCGTCCCGGTATCCTCGCCGACCGGCAGCAAGAACTCATCGAGCCGCGCCATGCCTTCCGCGTACGGCAGGTGTTGCATCAAGCGGGCCTCCTCCGCGGCACGGGCGGCGTATTCCACGAATACCTGCTGAGCTCTCACGTCCACGGGAACATCCTCCGAGTGCGATCGCGCATTCAGGCTAGCAGTCTGCCGTCGGCGCGGGAAATGGATCCGAGCCATGGCATTCATCGGTCGGCGACATGAGTCGAGATGTATCCGCTGCCAGGTCGGTTCCAGAGGAATTCCTGGTGAGGTCAGGCTTGCTCGCACCCGGCGCGCGGGCTGTCTGGACGCCGCTGGCCGGCGGGGTCTCGTCGGATGTCTGGCGGGTCGACACGCCGGATCGCGTACTCTGCGTCAAGCATGCCTGCGAGCGCCTCAAGGTCGCGGCCGAATGGCACGTGCCACGCTCGCGCAGCTCGAGTGAGTGGGCGTACCTTGGCTTCGCGGTACGGCACGCACCGGGGAGCGTGCCGCGGCCGCTCGCCCACGATGCCAGCATCGGCATCATCGCGATGGAGTTTCTCGATCCTGCGACCCACCCCGTGTGGAAGCACGAGCTGATGGCGCAGCGGATCGAGCCGCGCTTCGCGAGCTCCGTCGGCGCGCTGCTCGCGGGACTGCATGCTGCGAGCGCGGGAGACGCCATCCTCGAGCGCAGCTTCGCGACGATCGAGAATTTCACGGCACTCCGGCTCGACCCCTATCTGCTCGCCTGCGCGCGAGTGCATCCCGCGCTCGCCCGCGTGCTTCAGGGGCTCATCGGGCGCACCGCGGGCGCACGCATCACGCTCGTGCACGGTGATGTGAGCCCGAAGAACATCCTGGTCGGGCCGGGCGGTCCGGTGTTCCTCGACGCGGAGTGTGCCTGGTTCGGCGACCCCGCGTTCGACCTCGCGTTCTGCCTTACGCATCTGCTGCTCAAGTGCCTGGTGCATCTGCATGCCCGCGATCGTTATCTCGATAGCTTCAGGGAACTCGTGCAGGCGTACCTGCGGGAGGTCACCTGGGAGCCGAGCGCTCAAGTCGAGACACGTGCGGCGAGCCTGCTGCCCGCCCTGTTGCTCGCGCGGGTCGATGGCAAGTCGCCCGTCGAGTACCTCACCGAGTCGTGGCAGAAGCAGCTGGTGCGGCGTGTCGCACGGGACCTGCTCGTGGACCCGAGCGCCCACCTCGCCGCGTTGGCCGAGCTGTGGGGCAGTGCGCTCAGCAGGCAGTGAGCACCGGCGATCGCGAGCAGGCTAGGAGGGCAGGGCTTCAGCGGCTCCCGCGTGAATCTTCATGATCGAGCGGGCGAGCTCGGGCGTGCGCGCCCGTCCAATGCCGCATTCGGTCGCGATGCCAAAGTCTTTCGTCACCTCGCTTGCGGTGCGCATGCGCTTGAGCGTCCCCTCGACGCCGTCCTGAGCGTGTACCAGTCCGAGATAGAGCTCCATGCCGGGTGAGCGTTTGAGTCGCGCGAGCGGCGCGAAGTAGGCTTGGTCGCTGCGATCGCGCGGCACCGGCATGTGGATCCAGGTGACCGGCCGCCCCGATGACGCGCTGATGAGGTTCGCAAGCTCGACCGCCTTGCCGAGATCGAGCGGCTCGATGAAGTGCTTCGCGTCCATGTCGCCGTAGCAGAGGTGATAGCCCAGCTCGACGTCCGCGGGGACGCCGCCTCCGAGTTGCGCGAATGCGCGCCGGAAGAGCTGCTCCATGCCGGGGAAGGACGGCAGCAAGGCTGTGCGCCCATCCCACTGGATCATCTCCATGCACACATCCCACTGGATGGCGAGGTCCTGGTGCGGAATCGCGGCACAGATCGTTTCGACCTCCTTGAGCATTCTGGCCGTGTAAGCGGGCAGCAGCTTTTGCGCATCCTCGGGTACCACAAAGGCGAAGATGACCGCAGCCGGGGTCGGCAGACACACCTGGAAGCGCGTGCCGGCCGCGATATCGCCGCGCTTGCGAGCCGCAAGGAAATCCTGGTACGAGGTGCGCGCCTCGCGTGCATAGCCGAGCTCACCGAAATGGATCTCGCGTTCCACGGCCGTGCGCTTCAAGCGCAAGCGCGTGAGCCCCATGCCGGGAACTGCCTGATCGCTCTCGGGCTCGAGAAACGAGGTGGCGCGCAGCACGGGCCACTGATAGCTGACCCAGAGTCTGCGGGGACCGACCTCGCCGTCGGGACAGCGCTTGAGCAGTGGTTTGACCGTCTGTCCGACCGTCGCGAAGACTTCGTTCGTGGAGTCAAGTCCGATGCTACCAACGAAATGCACGTGTCTGGTCATGGCGATCTCCGCTGCCTGGAGCGCAGCTTAGCGGAAGGTTTCAAGCACCAAAAATGGCCACGCGTGATTTGAGCCATCCATGGGGTCGATGCCAGCATGCTCGCGAGCGCGAGGCGGCTTGCCGTGTCTTGTATACTGTTGGCGCATAAAACGCGGGTGTCGAGGGGATCCCAAGCGCAGCGATGCACCTCAAGCAGCTCGACTTGAACTTGCTGATCGCGCTCGATGCGTTGCTGACCGAGCGCAGCATCACCGAAGCCGGCCGGCGTGTCTATCTCACGCAATCCGCCATGAGCGGTGCGCTGTCGCGCCTGCGCGAGTACTTCGGCGACGAGTTGCTCACGCAGGTCGGACGCAAGATGGTCCCGACGCCGCTGGGAGAATCGCTGGCGGGGCCTGTGCGCGACATCCTGATGCGCATCAAATCGACGGTCGCGACCCGCCCGGCCTTCGATCCGGCGGCCTCCACGCGGCGATTCACACTCATGATGTCCGATTACGTCTGTACGGTGCTCATGCCGCAGGTGCTGCGCCGCGGCGAGAGCGAGGCCCCGCGAATCGGCTTTGACGTGCTGCTGAACGACGTCGTTAATCCCTTCGAGCTCCTCGACCGGGCCGACATCGATTTTCTGATCATGCCGCAGATGTTCCTGGGCAAGGAGCATCCGAGCGAGTTCCTCTACAGCGATGGGTACGCGTGTCTCGTGTGGGCCGAGAACCCAATGGTGGGCGAGTCGCTGACTCGAGAGCAGTACTTGGATCTCGGGCACGTGGTGCTGCAGTACAGCCGCACCCGCGCCGCATTCATCGACGAATGGTTCTTGACCAAGCTCGGAGTGACGCGACGCGCCGAGGTCTTCGCACCGAACTTCAACGCGGTGCCGCAGCTCGTGGTCGGCACGCGGCGCATCGCCACGATCCAGCGCCGGCTCGCGGAGTTCTATGCGCGGTATCTGCCGCTGCGCATCATTGCCCCGCCCTTTGAGCTGCCCGTGCTCGACGAGGCGATCCAATGGCACCGGAATTTCGACGCAGACCCCGCTAGCCGCTGGGTGCGCAGCCTTGTTCTAGAGGTCGCCAAGGGCGTCGAGCCCGCTCTATTGCAAACGGCCTAGTCAGGACAGGGCGGCGTTCGCGGCGGCCGCCGCGCGGTGCAGCGCCAGCAGCTGCGGCAGGGTCTCACTCGCAAAGAAGCGCAAGCCACACTCGGTACCGATCCCGAACGTCGGCGTGAAGCGCCGTGCGGCCCGGATGCGCCCGCGCGCGCCCTCCAGGCCATCCTGCGGATGTACCAGCCCCAAGAACAGCTCGGTCTCAGCGGGCCGCGCGAGCCTTTGCAGCGGCGAGAAGTAGGCGTCATCGTCGCGCGCGATCGGTACCGGCATGTGCAGCCATTGAATGGGACGCCGCACGATCGCGAAGAATTGATTGGCGAAGTCGACCATCACCGAGGTGTCGCGCGGCTCGATGATGTGCTTGCCACCGGGGTTGCCGTAGCAGAGATGTACGCCGACCTCCACATCCGCGCTGACCTGCTGGCAGGCACGGGCGAGCGCCCGAGCGATATCCTCCGCGGAGAACGTCGCGGCAAGCGCAGGCGCCATGCGCTCGAGCACCGTGACGACCTCGACGGCCACTTCCCACTGTATCGCTAGCTCTGCGTGCGGGATGGCGCGCATGATCGCCTCGACCTCACGAAACAAAGCTTCCTCGAATCGCGGCAGCGCCAGGCGTACGTCGCGAGCGCCGAATACGCTCGCGAGGGTTGCGAAGGGCGTCGGAAAGCCGACCTGAAAGCGCACCTCGCGCGCCAGCCGACCCTGCGTCTGGGCCTGTTTGAAGACCTGATAGGATTCGAGCGCGATCCGATCGTAGCCGAGCGGTGCGAACTCGAGGTCCTGGGCACTGACGCCCGGCCGGACGCGCAGCCGAGGGGTCAAGCGCTGGCGCGTCTGGGCACGCTCGTGATAATCGCGCAGCTCTGCGGGGGTTGCGTAGGCCGGTGCGTAAACATCCTCGTCGCTTGCGCGCTCGATACCCTGCGCTTGCGCCAGGGAGCTTGTCGAGAAATTGAGCCAGCCGTGAGCTTCGCCGTCCGGAATGCGCTTCAAATGCCCGCCGAGCTCGCGGCCACAGTGCGTGAAGACCTCTGCGGCCGTCCGACACGGAAAGCTGCCGACGAGGTGCACGAGCGAGCGTGTCTGTACGTTCATGGCCGAGGTGCCTTTGATCGGGTCGCCGCCACACTGCAGCCGAGCGACGCTAGCAGTCCACCGCCGCGCCGGTCCAATGGCCCCGATCGATACCTCGACTTCTCCGTATCGATGCACGTGTCACGCAGGGATCGACCCGACGGATGCATGTGATCGAGGGATTCGATTTGGCAGCGCCGGCTAGCCCCGCTAGGCTCTCGGCTCACCACGGCGATTGGGTGTGCTCTTCATCGGCTCCGTGCTCTCGCTCGATCAAGCTTCGGTCATGGTCGATACCGCGCTGCGGGTAGGGCGCGAGCGCGGCTTTGCACCCTTGTGTGTCGTCGTGCTCGATGCGGGCGGGCATCCGCTCGCGCTCAAGCGCTCCGAGCATGCGTCGATTTCGCGTCCCGAGATCGCGACCGCCAAGGCCGCGGGATGTCTGGGAATGGGCTTCGGTGGGCGCGAGCTGGCGCGCCGCGCGCAAGCGGCGCCCGGCTTCTATGCGGGGATTGCGGCCGTCTTAGCCCGCGGCATTGTTCCTGTCGCGGGCGGTGTCCTGATCCGCAGCGCCGCGGGCGGGCTGCTCGGGGCCGTCGGCGTATCGGGAGATACCTCCGAGCACGATGAGCTCTGTGCAGTCGCCGGCATCCATGCCGCGCACCTTGTGGCGGACACCGGAGATCCCATTTGAGCGCTTCCGCTGAGCGCGTTCTATTCAAGGGCGTGCGGGTGTTCGATGGCTCAGGCTCTTCCCCTTGTCCCGCTCAGGTGCTCGTGCAAGGCAACCGGATCGAGCGCGTCGTCAGTGCCGACGAGCGCATCGAGCCGGGCGACGCTTGGGTGATCGAGGGTGGGGGCGCGACGCTCATGCCAGGGCTCATCGAGGCGCACGCTCATCTCAGTTGGCCGTCCTCGATCGACAACGTGATCAACACCATGCGCCTGCCCGCCGAGGAGCATCTGCTGACAACTGCCTACAATGCGCGAGTGCTGCTGGACCATGGCTTCACGAGCGCCTATTCGGCGGGCTCGCTCGGCGAGCGCTTCGAGATCGCGTTGCGCAAGGAGATCGACGCCGGACGGCTGCCGGGACCGCGACTGCGCGCCTCCTCGCTCGAGAAGGGGGCCGAGGGCGTCCTGGGCGTCCCAAGCTCTCACGACCGCGAGCACGCCCGTGGGGTGGGGGGCCTGCGCGCCTACGTCGCCCGCATGGCCGACGAGGGCGTCGATTCCATCAAGTTCCTCTTGAGCAGCGATGAGGGCTTTCAGCCCGGCGGCTCGCAGGTCTTGCTGTACACTGAGGAGGAGGTCGCGGCGATCGGCGACGAAGCGCGCAAGCGTGGGGTCTGGCTGGCCTGTCACGCCCAGGCGAATGCAGCGGTCAAGATGGCTTTGCGGCACGGCTTTCGCGCACTCTTTCATTGCACATACGCGGACGAGGAGGCACTCGACATGATGCAGGCGCGACGCGAGGAGATCTTCATCGCGCCCGCCGCGGGACTGCTCTGGGCGAGAGTGCACGAGGCGGCGGCGTTCGGCATCGATCGCGCAGCCGCCGAGCGCATGGGCGCAGTCTCGGGGCTCGAGCTCATGCAGAAGATCTACCCCGAGATGCGCAAGCGCGGCATCCGTGTGCTCCCCGGCGGGGACTACGGCTTTCCCTACAATCCCATCGGCCGCAATGCGCGCGACCTCGCGCTGTTCGTGAAACTCTTCGGCTACACCCCCGCTGAAGCCCTGCGAGCAGCGACGCAGCTTGGCGGTGAGCTGATGAACATGCCCGTCGGGCAGGTGCGTCCCGGCTATCTCGCCGATCTACTCTTGGTCGACGGCGATCCCACCCGTGACACGCGCGTGCTCGAGGACAAGCGCAAACTCCTTGCCGTCATGAAGGACGGACGCTTTCACAAGTCGCCGCCGCGGCCGCCCGCGATTCCTGCTGCAGCGTGACGGCACGGGCGAGCGGGCGCGACCCATCGAGGTGTAAGCGTGAGTGAGGTCATCCACGGTGCGCCCGCAAGTAACGAGGCGACGAGCCGTGCGTTGCACGTGCAGGGCAGGGGCAAGAGTCTCGTGGTGGACATCCACTGCCACTTGAACGTGCCGGCCGCGGATGAGCTCATGCGCCCGCACGTTGCCGGTCAGCTCTCGATTCAGAGCTTCAGCTGCCCGGCGACCGATGCCACCAATCGCCAACAATTCCAGCGCATCGGACGCAAGTTGAACGTCATCGACGAGCGCATCGCCGACATGGATCGACTCGGCATCGACATGCAGGCGATCTCACCCGTACCCACGCAGTACTACTACTTCGCCGAACCGGAGCTCGGTCGGCAGGCCGCTCGGCTGGTGAACGAGGGCATCGCCGCAGCCGTGGCCCGGCATCCGGCGCGTCTGGTCGGCATGGGCACCGTACCGCTACAGGCCCCCGAGCTCGCCGTGCTAGAGATGCGGCGTTGCATCCATGAGCTCGGCATGCGCGGCATCGAGATCTCCTCCAACGTCACCGGACGCGAGCTTGCGGATTCACAGTTTCGGCCATTCTTTGCAGCGGCGGAGGAGGCGGGTGTACTGCTTTTCCTGCATCCGCTCGGCTTCACGCACGGGCAGCGCCTGAGCGAGCACTATCTCAACAATCTCATCGGCAATCCGCTGGAGTCGGCCATCGCGCTGAGCCATCTCATTTTCGGTGGTGTGCTCGAGCGGCACCCGGGCCTGAAGCTGTGCGTCGCCCACGGGGGCGGCTACTTGCCGACCTATTGGGGGAGAATGGATCACGCCTGGCGCGAGCGCGATGACTGCCGACAGTTCATCAAGAAACCGCCGAGCGAGTATCTGCGCCGACTCTATTTCGATACCGTCGTGTTCGATCGGCGGCACTTGACGTTTTTGCTCGAGTTGTACGGAGCGGAGCGGCTACTCATGGGTACGGACTACCCCTTCGACATGGCAGAGCCCGATCCGCTCGCCCTGCACGCGAAGCTCGATGCCGGCGCGCGCGAGCAGATCCTCGGTGGTAACGCGCTGCGCCTGCTCGAGCTCGGCGCAGTGGCGAATCGCGCCTAAGTACGGAGCGATCAGTCGGTCATCGAAGATGGCGACTGCGCGCGTCCAGCCGGCCGAAGCGCCGCGGATCTTGTGCGGAAAACAGGAGATGTAGAACCCGTCCGCCGGTAGCGCCTCGAGGTTGTGCAGCTTCTCGAGGTGGCAGTAACCGATGTCGCGCCCGGCCTTGTGACCCTCCCAGATCAGCTTCTTATCGCCGCTTTCCTGCACACGCTGGGCGGTGTAAGAGAAGGGGGCGTCCCAACTCCACGCGTCCGTCCCCGTGAGACGCACGCCGCGCTCGAGCAGATACATCGTTGCCTCGTACCCCATGCCGCAGCCGCTATTCACGTAGTCCTTCTCGCCGTAGCGCGAGCCGGCGCGCGTGTTCACCACCACGATCTCGAGCGGTTCAAGCTGATGGCCGAGGCGGGCGAGCTCGGCCTCGACTTCGCAGGCCGTGACGACGTGGCCGTCCGGCAGGTGTCGGAAGTCGAACTTGACGCCCGGCTGGAAGCACCACTCAAGCGGCACCTCGTCGATGGTGATCGAGCGCTCCCCTTGGTTCATCGTCGAGTAGAAGTGCCACGGCGCATCGAGGTGCGTGCCGTTGTGCGTCGAGAGGTGCACCCACTCCGCGGCTGCGGCCTCGCCATCCGGGAAATCCTCGGCTTTGACGCCGGGCAACATCCGTAGGAACTCGCCCACGGTGTCATGGTGCTTCAGGTACTCGATGCGCGGTGCAAGCGGCGGTGGATCCGACAGCACATCGTTTTCCAGATAGATCGAGAGATCGACGAGTCTTCGGCTCATGGGAAGCTCCTGGAAACTGATATGCCCGTGGACTGTCGATCGATTTGTTGAACTTCGGCGGAGGCTACTATTCAAGCGGTCGTCGCAAGGCGTGCGCAAATCGACCGCGTCGATTTCACGCATCCGCCGATTCCATTGGTTTCGCGAGCTGGCGGCTTGTTACCGTTCGCCGCTGCGCTTGCCGTCTCTACGGGGCCGTGCGAGGCGTCGAGGGGGGAGCTGTATGAACAACTTGCTGCCAATTCTCGTAACCGCACTGATGGCGAGTGCGCCGCTCGGGTTTGTGGTCGCACAACAATCTGCAGCGGGCAACGCGAGCGCGCCAGCCAATGCCGCTGATGCTTCCGCGGGCCTGCAGGAAGTTGTCGTGACCGCGCAACGCCGCGAAGAGAGCGCCCAGCGCGCGGCGATCGCCATCAGCACCGTGTCGGGTCAGACCGTGACTGATGCCAACGTCACCCGGCCAGGCGGTCTCACCGAGCTCGTCCCGGCGGTGCAGATTGCGGATGACACCGGTCCGTATTCGATCTTCTACATCCGTGGGGTCGGAAGCTTCGCCGCGAATGCGCTCTCCGACTCGGCGGTCGCTTTCAACGTGGACAACGTCTACATCGGACGACCGTCCTCGACAGCGGGATTCTTCTACGACCTCGAGCGCGTCGAGGTGCTGAAAGGTCCCCAGGGCACTCTCTACGGACGCAACGCAACGGGCGGTGCCATCAACGTTCTGAGCAAGCAGCCCCAGCTCGGCCAATGGGGTGGGGATGCGAGTCTACAGTATGGAAATTACGCCTACTTCCGCGCGGATGGGATGCTGAATGCGCCGCTCGGTGATGAGGCGGCGCTGCGGGCCGCCTTCTTCCACGTCAAGCACAATGGCTACATGAACGATGGCACGGATGATGAGGACGACACTGGCGGGCGGCTTTCGTTCAAGATCGTTCCCGCCGAAGGCTTGAACATTCTCATCATCGGCGACTACTTCAAGCAGCGGGGACTCGGGGTGGGCTCGACTCCCATCGGGTCGACGACGCCCTTCGTTCCGGGTCCGCCCTTCAGCAGTGATGCGCGCTACGGCCTGTTCTCGCCCGAGGTTGGCGCATACCTGGTACAGCAGCCGAATGTGCTGAACGGGCGCACCTTCGCTCCGTTCCCGAACCTTGATCACCAGGACAACGATTTCTGGGGCGTATCCTCGACCATCAACTGGACGACGCCTCTTGGCACCCTCACCGTCATTCCCGCCTATCGGGACAGCAAGATCGACTACGTGAGCTTCGCGCCGGGATTCTTCCTGCGCGAGATCGGCCACGACAAGCAGACGAGCTTCGAGGCGCGCTTCGCATCGGACGATCAGCACGCACTGCGCTATCTGCTCGGCGTGTTTTACTACGACGAAAACAACAACGTACCGAACTTCGACGTGAATCAACAGGCGGATACCTCGTTCCAGAGTATCGATGCCGATACCGTCAGCCGTGCGGTCTTCGGGCGCCTCACCTATGCCTTCACGCCGGCCGTGCGTTTGACCGGTGGCGTGCGCTATACGAGCGAGAACAAAGATTTCAGCGGCTTTCTGACGGGCAACAACCGCATCTGTGCACTGGGTTTTCTGGGCTGCCCGAACGCAGCGCTCTTTCCGTACGACTCGTTCACGCCCGAGCCGCCATCGCCCTTTGGTCCCATGGGTCCCGTGCTCAGTCCGGACGGCACCTTCACCACGCTGACCACCATCGACAAGACGGGTGCGAATGAGGAGTCTGCCTCCTACAACAACACGACCTGGCATGCGAGCGCCGACTGGGACATCACGGACCACAACCTGCTCTATGTCAGCGCGGAGACGGGCTTCAAGGCGGGCGGCTTCTTCTTCTCGAGCGACTACGGCTACTACAAGCCCGAGACGATCCGAGCCTATACCTTGGGCTCGAAGAACCGTTTCCTAGAGAACAAGCTGCAGGTGAATCTCGAGCTCTACTACTGGAAGTACAGCGATCAGCAGATCAGTCATCTGGGGCTTGACTCGAAGGGCGTCATCATCTTTCCGACTGAGAACGTCGGTGCAGCCACTTATAAGGGGATCGAGGTCGACCTCCAGGCGCGACCCTGGCTGCACACGCTGCTCGCCGCCGACGTGCAGTACAACGACAGCGTCTATGACAGCTTTGTCTATCACACGCCGAACAGCAACAACGGCATGGGCAACGGCACCGGGTGCCCGAACGGTGCGCCGCCGGCGGAGACGTATACGGTCGATTGCTCGGGCATGCGCCCCCCGTATGCGCCGCTGTGGACGATCGCGGCCTCTGCGCAGCAGACGGTTCCCCTGTCGAACGGCTCGAGTATCATCGGCAACGCGCGCGTGCATTATCAGAGCGATACGCTCACCGAGCTCAGTTTCCTGCCCGTCGAGGTGCAGCCCGGCTACGCGCTGGTGGATTTCGAGCTCACTTACTCGGGCCCTTCCGAGCGGTATTACGTCACCGCCTTCGTGAACAACGCCTTCGACAAGACACCGCTGAGCTTCTCGTATCCTGTTCCACTGTCGTTGTTCGCCGTTGGTGCGCTACAGCCGCCACGGACCTACGGCGCCCGCGTGGGCGTGCACTTCTGAGGCGGTTCGTTACGATGCGAACCGCAGCCGGCGCGGCGGGGCCCTACGCAGAAGACATCGAAGTATGAAAATCGTCGGTCTCGACGCCTTGGTCTTCGGAGTGGACGACTTGCCCTCGTGCGCCCGCTATTTCACCGACTATGGACTGACACCCAAGGATGCAGGCCCGTCCGGGGGCCGCTTCGAGGCGCTCGACGGCAGCGCGGTGGAGCTGCGGCGAGCGGACGATGCGTCGCTGCCTCCGCGCATGGGGGCCACCTCGATGTTGCGCGAAACGGTTTACGGGGTCGCGGACGCGGCTGCGCTCGAAGCCATCGCCGCGGAGCTGCGGCGGGATCGCGAGGTCGCCGTCCTCGCCGCTGGGGGTATCCGCTGCGTCGATGATCTCGGTTTCACGTTGCGGTTCCAGATAACCCGCCGCCGCGCGTTCAGCGCGGAGCCCGAGCGCGTCAATTCTCCGGGCTCGCCCCCGCAGCGCGGGGTAAATCAGCTCGGGCTTGCCATCACGCGTCAAATCGCGCCGCGCACCCTGTCGCACCTCGTGCTGCTTGTTCCAGATGTTGCACGCGCGGAGGCGTTCTATGTGGAGCGCTTGGGCTTTCGCTGCACGGATCGCTTCGTGGGCGTCGGACCGTTCCTGCGTACTGCCGGCACTCTCGAGCACCATACGCTGTTCATGATCCAGACCCCGCCGTTCATGAAGGGTGTCGAGCACTTCGCGTTCCATGTAAGTGGGCCCACCGAGCTCATGGCAGCGGGCACGCGCTTCAGCGAGCTCGGCTATCAGAGCTTCTGGGGACCGGGACGACACATCTTCGGCTCGAATTGGTTCTGGTACTTCAACAGTCCGCTCGGCTGTCACGTCGAGTATGACGCCGATATGGACCTGCACGACGATTCCTGGGTGCCGCGCGTCGCACCGATGGGGGCCGACACCTCGCAGCTGTTCCTATTGCAGCATCGCGAGAAGTGGATTCCCGGAGGCGGTCCGCCACACCCGTGAGCGCGCCCGTGTTCCTCTGTGCGCTCGATGACATCCCGGACGGCGGCGCGCGCGGATTCGCTGTGACGCGGACGGGCTCGGGAGCGGTGTTCGCCGTGCGCCGCGGCCGCTCGGTATTCATCTATCGCGACCTCTGTCCGCACGAGGGCGCCCGGCTCGCATGGCGCCGGGACGCCTACCTCAGTGCGGACGCGTGCCGGATCGTGTGCTGGGCCCACGGGGCGCACTTCGACATCGAGACCGGCCAGTGCGTGGCCGGGCCCTGCCTGGGCCAACGGTTGTCCCGTGTTGCGTTCGAGCTAGAGGGCGTAGGGGCCATCCATTTGAAAGGACTCGCATGAGGCGCAGTATCCAACGGATCATCACCTCCCACGTCGGCGCGCTGCCCCGTCCTGCGGGCCTGCCCGGCTTGCTGCCCTCGAAGCCGGACGTCCCCAAGGTCGATGTGGACACGGCCGTCGAGGACATCGTGCGCATGCAACGGTCGCATGGTGTCGATGTGGTGGGCGATGGCGAGTTCGGCAAGCTCGGCTTCCTGCATTACGTGCGAGACCGCTTGAGTGGAATGACGGAGCGTGCGCTTCGGCCGGGCGAGGAGCATCCCACGGCAGCGGTGGCACGACGCGACCTCGAGGCTTTCCCCGGCTACTTCGCCGCTCGCGGGGGCGTGTTCCCTTTTCCGATTCCGGTCGTGGCGTGTACGGGTCCGGTGCGCTTCGTCGGACACGAAGCGATTGCCTCGGATATCCGGCGTCTGCAGGCGGCCATGGCGAAGTGCGGCGCAGCCGAGGGCTTCCTCACGGCGATCTCGCCTCAGACGGTGGAGCTCGTGATGCCGAACGAGCACTATTCACACTCGCAGGATTATCTGCTTGCGCTCGCCGACGCCCTGCACGATGAGTACCAGGCGGTGACCGACGCGGGCCTGATTCTGCAGATCGACGATCCGGGTCTCGCGCATGCGTGGCAGAAGGATCGCAGCTGGTCGGTAGCACAGTGTCGTGAGTACTGCCGGCAGCGAGTCGCGGTGCTCAACCACGCTCTGCGCCATTGTCCGCCAGAGCGAGTCCGGGTGCACTTCTGCTGGGGCAGCTATCACGGTCCGCATGCCGCGGACCTGGAGCTGCGACATTTCATTGACCTGCTGTACGAGGTCAATGCTGAATGCTACTCGCTCGAGGGCGCCAATCCCCGTCACGAGTTTGAATGGATCGTGTTCGCGGAGGCCAAGCTGCCGCCGGGCAAGAGCATCATGCCGGGTGTAGTGAGTCACGTGGCCGACACGGTGGAGCATCCGGAACTCGTCGCGCAACGGCTGATCCGTTATGCCCAGCAGGTCGGGCGCGAGAACGTCATCGCGGGGACCGACTGTGGACTCATGCGTGTGCACCCCGAGATCTGTTGGGCCAAGCTCGATTCCCTCGCAGCCGGGGCGCGGTTAGCCTCGGAGCGGCTGTGGTGAAATGGATATCACGGGACAGAATATCGTAGTGGACGGGGCACGCCGATCAGCGCGGTAGTGGATAGCCTTTGGGCGCACAATGCATCGCATCCACTGAATCCATTGGTCAGGCGCGACGGCCTGCCGTAGTGTGAGTGCGCTGGGCGCGAATCGAGCGAGACCATGGCGATCAACGGCATTGAGACGGTGCTCTACGGCGTCGACGACGTCGAGCTCTGCACGCGATACTTCGAGGACTTCGGGCTGCCGCTGCTCGAGAAGAGCGCGAGCCACGCGCATTTTCGGCTCGACGAGGGCTCGAACGTCATTCTTCGGTCGGTACGTGATCCGGCCATCCCGACATCACGGCTGGCCGGCACGGGGGTCCACGAGACGGTGTGGGGAGTCGACGGCGAGGCGAGCCTTGAGAGCCTCGCGCGGGATCTTGGCCGTGACCGCGAGCTTCGACGCGATAGCGATGGCACCGTGCACTGTCTGACCGATGATGGGCTCGCGATCGGGCTGCGGGTGTTCCGCAAGATTCCCGTCCTCTCGGCGCCGGACCCCATCAACTCGCCGGGTAAGTGCAACCGGCTCAATCAACATCGCAAGTGGCGTCTCAAAGCCCGACCCCAGGTGATCCAGCACGTCGTGTTCCAGGTACCGGACTTCGAGGCCTCCTGGCGCTTTTATCGCGATCGGCTCAACTTTCGCCTCTCGGACGTGCAGCGGACCTTCGGAATCTTCGGTCGCGCCGACGGTGCGCGCGATCACCACAACATCTATTTCCTGAACGCGAACTTGCCGTTTCCGGGCATGGACGGCAAGCCGCGCTTCGACCACGTGAACTATGGCGTCGAGGACATCGATGAGATCATGGTCGGGGCGAACTACATGGAGCGCAAGGGCTGGCCGAAATCGACCTGGGGACTCGGCCG
>Ga0335085_10000609_pt1 | contig 96464 bp, 89 predicted proteins | sample Lox_Sample_45_FD_206712 | JGI IMG/M metagenome (GOLD analysis project Ga0335085, IMG submission 206712) | Soil microbial communities from Loxahatchee National Wildlife Refuge, Florida, United States - Lox_Sample_4.5 | ecosystem: Environmental > Terrestrial > Soil > Wetlands | place: USA...
CCCCAACCTGGATTTACTTACATTCATGATATCGCGCCCAGTTCGTGCGCGTCTGTCAGGAGGTTCCCGTACTCATGAACATCGCATTCACTGCCTCCGAAGGTGTCCCTTTCTCCAAGACTGGGGGCCTCGCCGACGTTGTCGGCGCGTTGCCCCGCGCACTTGCAGCTCTGGGACATCAGGTCAGCGTTTATCTGCCGCGCTATCGCAAGACGAAACTTGACGATCCCGCCACTGTCGTTCGCAGCATCACTGTCCCCTTCGATGACGAGTACCGCTTTCCCTCAGTCGTTTCCGGAGGTACTCAGGGGAGCGTTCGTTTCTATTTTGTGGAATATCCGCCGTACTTCGATCGCGATGCACTCTACGGAACTCCAGCCGGAGATTATCCCGACAACGCCGAACGCTTCGCATTATTCTCCCGCGCGGTGCTTGAAGCCTCGAAGATCCTCGGCGTGCCTCAGGTTTTTCACTGCCACGATTGGCAGTCTGCGCTGATCCCGGTCCTGCTGCGCACAATTTACGCGGATGATCCTGCCTTCAAAGAAGTGGGCACGGTCTTCACCATCCATAACATGGGCTACCAGGGGCTGTTCCCGCCCGATACCCTGCCTCTTCTCATGCTGCCCTGGGATCTGTTCACGATGTCGAAGATGGAATTCTTCGGACAAGTGAACTTTTTGAAAGGCGCGCTCGTCTATGCCGACTACGTCACGACGGTCAGCAAGAAATACAGCCAGGAGATTCAGACTGCGGAGTATGGATTCGGTTTAGAAGGCGTCCTGCGCGACCGCGCTTCGACGGTCACAGGTATCCTCAATGGCGTCGACTACGATGAATGGAGTCCCCAGACAGACAAGTTCATTGTCGCGAAATATTCCCCCCAGGATCTCTCCGCCAAGGCCAAGGACAAGCAGGACCTGCTCGCGGCCTTTGGGGTTACCGAAGCCGATCCAAAACTGCCGGTTATTGGAATCGTCTCTCGCTTCGCTGCGCAAAAAGGATTCGACCTGATTTCTCAAATCGCGGATCGTCTCGTACGCGAGGAGATGATCATGGTTGCCCTTGGCACAGGCGACAAACCCTATGAGGAGATGTTCCTGCGCCTCAACAAGAAGTTCCCCAACAAGATTGCTGTAAAAGTCGCTTACGACAACGTGATTGCGCACAAGATCGAAGCCGGCGCAGACATGTTCCTCATGCCGTCGCGCTACGAGCCCTGCGGCCTGAACCAGATTTACAGCCTCAAATTTGGAACAGTCCCCATCGTCCGCGCCACCGGTGGTCTCGATGACACTATCGAGCCTTGGGACGCCCGAACGGGTAAAGGCACCGGCTTCAAGTTCATCGAGTACAACGGCGAAGCTCTGCTGCAGACGATCAGGGAAGCTCTACACGCCTACCAGGATCAAACGTCGTGGCGGGTACTGATGCGTAACGGCATGTCGAAAGATTTCTCCTGGACTGCCAGCGCCCGAGATTACGGCAGGATTTACGACCGGGTTCGTTTGATACGCGCTCAGTCGCCGGCGGCTGAAAAGTCCGTAGCCAGTGTCTCGTCCTAGAGCTTATGTGGGGATAGCCGCTTCGGATGTCCCGTAGCCGAAGGCATCTCGTCAGATCAGTGTGCGACTCGCCACGGCAACAAAGCTTCGCCGCGCCCCGGAGATTGGAGCGCGGCGTCTTTGATTTCTTTGCTATCTGAGGTGCTTCTCTCGCTGATTCCGGATTCGGTCTGCCCTTCGGGCGGCACCGTGTGGAACCAATTTGCCCGGAGTTGCACGTAATGCTCGCTGAGCGCTTAGTGATACCGACCAGTCATACCACATATCGTCGAAGCCATCATAAACAGTGTTGTTGGTCAGACGCGTGACCGAGCTCCCGTCCAGGTTCATGCTGTAGATTTCGAACGGGATCGGAGCGCCGCTGTTGGGGAAGTCTTGATTCGTCTGGAATACGATCTTGTCCGCAACCGGGATCGGATTGTAATGGAAGATTCCGGTGGTGGCGGGGTAGAGGGGAGTGAGTCCAGTCCCATCGGTGTTGATGATGTAGAGGCCCTCAGTGTTGTCGTCTTCGCACCAGCGGCTGAACATGATCTGAGTGCCGTCATGCGTAAATGCCGGTGCCTCGTCCCAGCCGGTGGAACACGGAAAGTCGGGGCCTCCGGTGAGTGGTACGGCGTTGGACCCCTCCGCGTTCATGATCGCGATGCCGTCATAATAAACTCCTCCGGGGTTCCACTCGATTTCGGCAGCGATTTTCGTCCCGTCAGGGGAGAAGGTCGCGCTATCCACATAGTTGGCGTTGTTTGACGCGGTTTCAAATACCGCGTGTTGGTTCGATCCATCCATGTTCATTGCCCAAAGGTCGTCGGCCCGGATATAGATGATCTGCAGCCCGTCCGCCGATAACTCTGGATACCAGGAGTTGCCGTCAGTGGTGAGTTGAGTAGTGGTCGCGCCGGTCCCGCTGAGATTGGCGATAAAGACGTCGTAGGTCTTGTCGGGCGTCGCAATGTTGTAGACCCCCTTCGTTCCATCGGACGACAGCATTACTGACTCCATCGCTACAGATACAGGCTTGCCGGTATCCGTGTCGGTGAGCCCGCTAACCGTGAACGTCCCATCCGCAGCAAATGTCCCGATCTGCGGCGTCATGGAAAAAGGCGTGGCGTCGCCGCTGGGATATTCCTGCATGTAAGCGAACGCGGCCGAGACCGAGAAGGTCGCAGTCGCCGTCAGACTCGAATTAGCGACGGAGGTTACAACTACGTGGTACGTTCCGACTGGCCAGGGAGCGGTATAGATGGCGCCGGTGTTGGTTTGCGTAACGGTTCCACCGCTGGTTTCTTGGACCGACCAGGAAACGTGAGTGTCGCTAACGTTCTGTACATTAGCCGTGAGGGTGGTGCTTTGGCCAACAAGCAGATTCGCGCTCGTCGGGCTTATGCTGATCTTGGGTGTATTGTCTCCGCCACCTCCGCCATTATTGTTGTTTGAACTGCCGCCACATGCGGTGAACCACACGAAGAGAAACAGCGTGAGAATGAGGAAGAGAATCTTGCGCATACAGGGATTCCTTGGGAGGCGAGAATCCCAGGCCCGCAGTGCGAAGTGGGGGAGACCGGAGGCGACGGCCCGAGTTGCCCGCCGTGCGGCCTTCGTGCAGGCTAGTGTCTGCCTGGGATCTGCAGACCGTTCACCTCCACGTTTAGCTCTACTTATAGTCCCGTTTGAGAGTCCCGCAAAAGAAAAAGAGCTCAATCTCTACAACAGTGATTTCAGTCACACGCTTCTTGTTCAGCTTTCTGTACCAAGGGCCGGGGGCGCAGGTTCGGCCTGGGCATTTATTCCAACAGCATCCGCACTTGGGTGCAGGAGATGGCATGGAACCCGTCAGCAGCCATGGCTGCTAGAATTCCTGCTGCGTGTCTGTCGCTCATCAGCCCGGTTTCCCACGCATCATCTTTCACGTGGACATGGACGCATTTTTCGTCTCCGTGGAAGAACTCTACGACCCATCGCTGAAAGGGAAAGCTGTCGTAGTGGGTGGCCAGTGCGATGAGCGCGGCGTCGTTTCAGCCGCCTCCTACGAAGCTCGCAAGTTCGGAGTTCACTCCGCCATGCCACTCCGCACTGCCGCCAAGCAGTGCCCACACGCTATCTTCGTCGACGGGCATCCTGAACGGTACCGCGAATGCTCCGAGAAGGTCTACAGAGTTCTCGGACACTTTACACCTCAGGTTGAGATGGCTTCGATCGACGAAGCCTATCTCGACATGACCGGCACCGAGCGCTTGCATGGACCCCCGCTGAAGGCCGCGCACAATCTGCATCAGCAGATGAAAGCTGAAACCGGACTGAATTGCTCCGTGGGAATCGGCACTTCGCGCTTGATCGCGAAAGTCTCTTCCGGACAAGCGAAGCCCAATGGCGTTCTCTGGATTATCCCCGGAGAAGAGGCAAAGTTCCTGGCCCCACTCGACGTGCGCGAGATCCCAGGAGTGGGCAAAGTGATGGAAACGCATCTTCACTCGCTGGGCATCAAAAAGGTGCGTGATCTAGCCAACATGGAAGAAGGCGAACTTGAAAATCGCTTCGGGAAATGGGGTCTGGCTCTCGCCGGAAAAGCCCGCGGCGAAGATGCCGGAGGATGGTTCGACACCGAAGTCGCCGCCGATCGAGACGCCAAGTCCATCAGCCATGAACACACGTACAATGAAGATACCGCCAACCAGGCGCAACTCGAATCCACACTCATGCGCCTCTCCGAAATGGTCGGCCGTCGACTGCGCGAAGCAAACTTTCATGCCCGCACGGTGCAACTAAAACTCCGTTACAAGGACTTCACTACGCTTACAAGAGCGCACACACTTCCGAATCCGACACAACTCGATACCGAGATCTTTGACAACATTCGTGCTTTGTTCCGTACGAACTGGAGAAAGGGAAGCCAGATCCGGTTGCTGGGCGTGCAAGCCTCGCACTTCACAAGCGCACCTGCTCAGATCGATCTTCTGGAAGGTAACCGCCAGCAGCGCTGGAAAGATGCGCTTGCCGCTGCCGACAAACTGCGCGATAAGTTCGGAGAGTCGAGCGTCGGCCTGGCTGCGGGCCTGCGGGGCGCGTTCCGGGAGCGGACGCACGAGAACCCCGCCAGCTTGCCCGGCAAAACAAGGCGTAAAGATTCGCCCCCACGGTAGCAAGCCTAACGACGCGGTCTTCTACAACCCTTCACCCTCTCCCCGCGCTTGAATCTGCACCAGTGCTGGCTTCGGTACGATCAGTCGGAGTCCCTTCTTCCAGCGATCGGGCGCGTCCGCGCTACCTCGCAACTTCCGCATCGCTGAACCCACAGCTAACGAAGCCTGCACCATATGGCCGATTTTGACCGGCCCGGCGATCCTCTTGCCTTGTATCCAATGCAATGCGCTGCTGATGCTGCATCCGCACTGGCTGCAGTCCGGACTGCCGCCAAAGACACAAGGTTCGACATGCGTTTGCAAGTCCGCGGAAAAATTCAATGACATTTTAGAAAACAGGCACCGCTCCGGATTTTCTGGCGGCCTCACGAACGCCTGCGCCACGCCTTTCGGCAGGAGCAGCTTCGGATACAACTTTCGCAATTCGGGCAACTCGGCCGCTATGCGTTCCCGGTCCGCCGCACTCAGTCGTTCAGCGCTCTGCTCGCCAATTTGCGGACTATACAGGCTCACCCAAATGTGGTCCACCTCCGGCCGGTGGTTCCAAAACGCGACATACTCTTCCAGATACGAAGTTCGCGACAGCATGGGACGCGTGATCACCCAATGCACATTGATCGATCGCCCGGCGATGTTTTTCAGAATGCGCTCGTACGTCGCAGGTTTTCTACGCTCATCATGATCCTCAGCAAGGCCATCGACAGAGACGGCAACTCGCAGCCGGGGAATTTCCATCCAGTCCTGCGGAATCGCGATCACGCCGCTGGTAACGACCATGGAAAACACTCCCATGGCGCTCAACTGCGGAAGGATGGTCGACAATTCGCGATGCCGCACAAGTGGCTCACCACCCACCAGCGACACATGGACCGGCTTGTGCCGGCGCACCAGGTCGAGGACACCGCGCACAAGTGCGTCGCCCCGGAAGTCACTTAGCTCTCGCAGCGTCGTTTCGCCGCCAAGGTGGCTGTCTCCGTAGGCGTAGCAACCCGGGCAACTGAGCGGGCATTCGCGCGTGATCTCAATCGACAACATGGGAGCGTGCCCACTGAGCACACGCCACCATCCACGCGCAAGATCGCGCGCCTTTAAACTGGAGCCGGATTTTTGGGTGGACATACTATTTCGGGGTTAGATGCCTCAGACTGCCGTTTGGGTTCCCCGTAGTCACCAGGAACAGATCATCAAAACCCGGTGGATCGCGACATCATCTGTGGCACGGTACGGCGAGTCCTGGGCTGTTGCAACTGAAGAATTTGTGTCCGGCGACAACTTGCCGGAAAGCAGAGTAGTCCTGCTCCCAGGTATTGGCATCACGCGATGACAACACAACGAGGATGATAGCCTCGTGGTCTCCGATGAATGCGAGAGCCTCATTGTCGCTCAACTTCGGATCACGCGGGTCGATTCCTTCCCTTACTAATCGAACAGCCGCTTTAATCCCATCTTTCGTCAGCACTGGTTCTCCCTGGTTGATTTTCACCGAGGGTTTTTCAGATTTCACATCGCGTAATGTTTCAGCCATTGCATGTGACACCTGGCTCATGCAATCGTCCGAACATGCACTGTCGATCTCGTTCATATACATGACCGCGCTTGAGTCATTGAAGTCGCCTCCCTTCGGAAAGTAGGCAAGCGCCGCACCACGCTGGTGTGCTTGTTCAAAGTTGAATTCCCAACCTGCCGGAACACCGAACGTGTAAGAGTACCTGTTGGGCTTAACGATTAAAGGCGGGTCTGCGGCGAACGAGTTGGCGTGTGCCGGTGGATCGTCGCTGAACTTCATTTCAATATGGAAGTAGAACGGCGACGCCGGAGGCGCTGGAAAAGTGTCGTCTTTGAGCCTCGTCAAGAGGCACTCGGAGATGTTGGTCTTACTTCCTTCATAGAGGCGAAACACTCTTCCGTCGGGGCCGATAGCGGCAACGAAGTCGAAGGATCCGTTATCAGGCTGTTTCACGGTTGCGAAGCATGACTGCAGAACGGGACCATACTGTTTCGCATAGCGCGGCAGCAGGACGTTACTGAAGTAGTCTCTCGTCTGTGGAGCTTTTTCTTGCGCATCGGCCAGCGCTACGGCCTGTACAAAGGAGTTAGCGACATCCGAAGCGAAAGACGAAGAGATGAAAAAGATGATCGCAATCAGCCGAAGAGCTTTCATAAGAGTATTGGAAGCTCGTGGCATCTTTGGAACAAGTAACTTTGGTCCTTCATCCTGCAAAGAACTCAGGCCGGGCATCCGGGAAAGTATTCCGGATCCCGGCCTGCGTCTTAGTGCACCTTGGTGGAGAAGTCAGAGAGAGCTAAGGCCGATAAGGGCTTGTTGATCGAAGATGCGGCCCTTAAAGGGCCGCATCTTGACGATTAGGGGCCAAATTCTTCTAGTTCCCCGCGTTCTGGCTGTTGTTCGCAGCGGCAGTGGGCGCAGCGCCAGCACCTAAGCGCGACAAGCGCGGGAAGAACGGCGTAACTTCGAACGGCATCTTGTCACGCGCCGACGTGATGGCGACCGGAGCCGTCTTTACCATTTCCGCCTTGTCATCCCATGGATTGATCTTGATGCGTCCGCCTAACGGCAGAGCTGCGATCTGATCGAGTTTGTTGTTGTCGAGCGCCGGCCCCTGTGTTGAAAGAGCTGACAGGCGCGTTACCTGCCCGGCTTCCGCGATCGGGTTACCGAGATGCGTCGTCAGCAAAGCGTTCAACGCGAATGCGCGCTGCTGCAGCGCCTTGAGGAAGAGGCCCACATTGTCGAGTTTTTGCGCGTACGGCGAGTTCTTCAGGAACTCAATGGCTTTCTTGTCGGCCGCGGTTTCTTCTTCTGGAATGTGCTTGAAGCCAAGGTTCTGATACGTCGCATCGTCAGAAAACAGCATGCGGTCGTTGAAGGCATATTTCGACCCCAAGTTATGTCCGAGAACGATGTGCGCGAGCTCATGCGAGAGCACAGCCGCGAGGCTAGCCTCGTCAGGAAGCACGTCCACCAATCCTCGGCTGATCACGATTGTGTTGCCGACGCTGAAGGTCTCCAGCGGCGAGGTGAGCAGCACGCGCGTGCGAACCGGGCGCGGCAGATCGATGTTGTTCGTGACCTCGAGGTTGTTGACAACGGTCTGGAGAACGCGGTCGACGTCGCCCTCCGGAGCGAGCAAGCCCGCCCAGGTCAGACGCTCGACAACGTTGTCTTCTGCTTGCTGCTGCCATACGCGCTCGGCCTGCAACGGCGAGGCGTCCTGCGCAGTGGCGCTGGTGTCTTGCACGGAGTCAACACGGATGTTTGTTAACTCGTCTGTATCGCCGCCTTTCTTCAGGTCGTATCCCCAGATGCGGGTTTGCGCCTTGAAGGCCATTTTGTTCTTCGCGCCTGCGCTGAAGTCGCCTTCTTCGCTGTAGATGAAGGCCGGAACCCAGTAGCCAGGGATCAGGTTGAGCCGCCAGCTATCCATGTGGAAGAAGTAGGAATTGCGCGGCGACGGATAGTAGGTGCCGTTCAGGCGTACGATGTTAAAACCTTGGTCCTCCACCCAGATGCGGCCGAGGAAGCGGCCATTGCCCGATTTCGGCTTCGGCTTTACATCGAATACCAAGCATCGGACGTCGCCCAGGAATTCGCGGCGCACGTAGCTGAATTGGTAGTGCTCGCGGTCGAAGTCGGTGCGGTCGGCGTAAACCATCCACGAGAAGCCCATCGGCTGATACTGCACCTTGTAGAGCTTCTGGAAGCCACCGAGAAGGCGCGACTGCATGCTCTTCTCCTGTTCCTTCAAGTAGTCCTTGCGATCGATGGTTTCGCCCATATCGAGGCGGCCGAGAAAATAATGATCCTCACTCGGAACCGGGCCAAGCTGTGGGTCGGCGCTCAGGTTCTGCAGATACGTCTCGACCACCGGCGTGCGGTTTGCCAGAGCCTTGATAAGTCCGTGTTCGCGTTCCACAAAGAGGTTCACGACCTGGTCCATTGTGGTCGGAGCCGGCACTGTTGGTGGTGGCGTCATGGCTTGTGCGGGGGCCTGCTGCGCCGAACTCTGAGCGGGCTGCGAAGCTGCGGGTGTTGCCTGCAGTGTCGAAGCAGGTGCCGCTTGCTGCGACGGTTGTGCCGTCTGCGTAGCATCCGGTGTGGCTGGCTGCGCGGATGCTTGCGCATCCGTCGCCTGCTGCGCGACTGCGCTGATGGAAACCAGCATGGCCGCGATGAGAATCCAATTCGAAGTGCGCATGACTCTTCTCTCCAAGTTCTTGTGAACCAATTTCGTTCGAACCTGACTGCCAAACAACTTCGCCAAACTCTTAGTACGCCAGCTGGAACATCACGTGCACGACCGCCGTCGAATCTACCGGTTGTCCGTAACGGAGAGCTGGTTTGAAACGAATCTTGTTGGCCGCGCTGATGGCAGCCTCATCCAGACCGTGTCCCAGTCCGCGTACTACTTTGTTCACGTGCAGCGAGCCGTTTGCCGAGAAACTGACCTCAAGCAGAACTTCGCCTTCCAGCTTCATATCGCGCGCTTCCTGGGTGTATACGGGGTTCGGTTTGAAGGTAATCTCAACAGGCGTCATGGCCGGTCCGGTCTGCGCTTGTGCGATCTTCGGACCTTCATGAACGACCTGCTGTGCTCCGAAGCCTCCGGTTGAAATGCCCGCCCCATTGCTCCGTCCGTCTCCTTTACCCGGAGTCGCTACGCCAGAACCGAAATCGGCGCTGGCCACGGTACCTTTGACGCCCTTGGCTCCGCCCGACCCGTTGCCTTGACCCGGACCAGCGGGCATGTCAAACGAGCCGAGCGCCGCGGCATAGAGCTTCGCGCCTTGCTTCCCCGTGCCCGGTAATCCATTTGGATCGCCAAAACCGCCAGTCTGAACCTTCGCGATCGGCGCATTCACCGTCGGTGTCTGCGAGCTTCCCGTCGAAGCGAAATCTCCGGTGTGCAGCAACTGCGGACGTGCACCACCGGCTGTCATCTTGATCTGCGGCGCGGCAAACTGATTGACCACAACCTTCGGTGCCTCCACGGGTTGCGGTGCTTCGCGACGAATCTCATGCGGTACGACCAGCTTCGGCTGCTCGAGCACCGGAATCTTCACGGCGGGCAGCAGCTTGGCGTGAACCTCCGGCTTGGGCTTGATCGGTGCCGGCTCCGGCCGCAACGACGGCATGGGAATGATTTCTGTAATGTGATACTGCGCGATCTGCAGCTTGTCAGGCATCAGCAGACCCACATTAATGACAATGAGCAGCAACAGCGCGACAATGCCATAAGCCGTCGCGACGGCCTTCTTATTGACTTTGGGTTCGGGCAGCAGTCCTAACTGAAATCCGCGGTAAGCCGTCGCCATGCAAAGATTCCTTCCATTGGGACCCGGTCGGGGAGACGCCGGGAGCTTGGAGATTTCAAAATACGGGAGTTAGGACAGGGGGTAAACGTGTCCACGGCTCTTGACCTTCAGTAACCGCAGATGTTCCCAATGGGGAAATTGTCCTGTTTCAGGCGCCGGCAGCCACTTCGCTGAGATCGCCTGTGTCCTCGGACGAAAACGGTACAAAACAGGGAAGGAACGGGAGAAAGAAGTTGTTGCCATCCCCATTGTTGCAGACTTCTTTCCGCCTACCCTCACGACGCTCGATTGTTACGGTTTTTCCTTGATTCCGGAATCTTCAGCTGCCCGCGTACCCTTTCCTAAAGTCATTTCGATTTTTCTTGTCTATGTCGTCTTTCGACATCGCCAACGTGAGGAAATCATGATCAAACTTGCCGGTAAAACTCTATTGGCAACCGCACTCGTCTCGAGTCTCGCACTTTGGGCACAAACAACAGGGCAGGACAGTCAGTCGACTGCGCCTGATAACACCAAAATGAACCAGGATGAACGAAATTCTGGAAAGACCGCCGACCAGCAGAAAGAGAATCAGTCCGACCGTGAATTGGCACGCCAGATCCGGCGCGCCATCGTGCAGGACAAATCGCTCTCTACCTATGCGCACAACGTGAAAGTCGTGGCACAGGGAGGAACGGTCACCTTGAAGGGGCCAGTGAAGAGTGAGGAAGAAAAGGCGGCCATCGAGAAGAAGGCTGCTGAGGTTGCGGGCGGGACTGCAAAGGTTCAGAACGAGCTCCAGGTGCCTGGAGAGAATGGCTCAAAACCGTCTCCCAGCCAGCAATAGTGGCAGCAGGACGAAAAGTTAAATTCAAATTTTCAGGAGGAGGCTTGTATGGCAGGAAAGAACACTGCAGTTTTCGGCATTTATCACAACCGCACGGATGCGGAGAATGCGGTCGACACTCTACGGCGCGAAGAGTTTCGCAACACGGATATCTCGGTGCTTTTTCCCGAGAACGAGGGCACCAAGGATTTCGCGCACGAGAAGAAGACGAAAGCACCGGAGGGCACAGCAACTGGAGCCACCACGGGTGCGTTAGTAGGTGGAGGACTTGGCTGGTTGGTTGGAATCGGAGCTCTGGCAATTCCCGGATTAGGTCCGTTTGTGGCCGCTGGGCCGATCATGGCTGCCCTCGCCGGAGTCGGTGCTGGCGGAGCCATTGGCGGAATTGCCGGAGCGCTCATCGGCATGGGAATCCCCGAGTACGAAGCCAAGCGCTACGAAGGACGTGTGAAAGAAGGCGGCATTCTACTCTCTGTGCACTGCGACGACTCCAAATGGACCAAGCGCGCCAAGGAAATCCTGGAACACACAGGGGCGGGCGACATTTCCTCGACCGGAGAGGCCTCGGCCGACTTCGCGAAGACAGATCGGCCGATGCCGCGCAATGCTGCTTAATCTTAAATTTGCCGGAAGGGAAGCCCCTCCTTACCGAGGGGCTTCAGTTTCTTGCGAAAGGACTTGGCCGTCGATGATCCCACTGGCGAACCAACCGACAGCGAAAGTCACCGAAGCGCCAATCATGACCCACCAGGTCCACGGAATCGAAGTCTTCCGCCACAAGTAGAGTTCTACGGCAAAGCCGCAGAGCATACCGATCGCGGCTCCATACTGGTTGGCTTTTCGAGTGAGTACGCCCAACAAAAACGCTCCCAGCAATGCTCCGTAAGCAACCGACGCAATCTGCAGTCCCACCTCGACTACTCGTTCGGCTCTATGCAGCGCGATGATCGCTAGGCCGAACAACACCAGTGCCCAGAGAATGGTGGCGATTCGAGACAGGCGCATCTTCTTGGCCTCATCTGCTTCGGGCCGCAAACGTGCGTAGAAGTCCATGATTGCGCTGGAAGAAAGCGAATTCAGAGCAGCACTCAGATTCGACATGGCTGCCGCTAGGATCGCCGCGATCAGCAATCCCGAGACTCCGTGAGGCATATGCGTGACAATGAATGTCGGGTAAATGCGGTCCGCGCGCCCAAAATTGGACGACGGGATGCGGTAATACGCCCACAACATGACTCCGACCGTCAGGAAGAGCGCGAACTGCACCAGGATCGCGAGCCCACTCGAGATCAGGGCCGTTGCGGACTGTTTTTGCCCGCGTGCCGCCAGAAGTCGTTGCACGATCAGTTGATCGGTGCCGTGGCTGGCTGTGGTAAAGAAAGTTCCGCCAATCACTCCTGCCCAAAATGTGTACGGGGTTGCGAAATTCATTCGGAAGTCAAATACCTGAAACTTACCCGCCGCCGCCGCGGCGGAATGGATGACGTTCCATCCGCCGGGTACGAGGTGCAGAATTGTGACTAGCCCCACTATTGTTCCGCCCACGTAAATGACCGTCTGCACCACGTCGGTCCAAATGACTGCCGCCAGGCCACCCTCAAACGTATAGATCAGTGTCAACGCAGTAATGATGGCAATTGATGCTACTTCACCTGTGCCCAGCGCAATCGAGACGACGATCGACACGGCATAAACACGGACCCCCTCGGCTGCAGCCCGTGTCAACAAAAACAGTCCCGCAGTCAGCGAGCGCAGCCCCCTGCCGAAGCGGCGCTCGATGAGTTCGTAGGCGGTGAAAAGATCTCTCCGAAAGTAGTGCGGCAACAGCACCAGGCTGATTACGATTCGCCCAATCAGGTATCCCAGGATCACTTGCAGGAAGGTAAGATTCGTGTCGTATGCCAGCCCGGGGATGCTTATGATTGTGAGCGTGCTGGTTTCGGCCGCCACAATCGAGAGCGCGATCGCCCACCATGGAATCTCGCGCCCGGCCAGGAAGTAGTCACGCAGTGTGCGTTGTTTCTTGCGGAAACGCAGGCCGAACAGGGTGATGCCGACGAGGTAGAGGCCAATGATCGCGAAATCGAGTTTACTCAAGCCCATATTCGGGGTAGAGCCGGCTCCCAGCCGGCAATTCTTCAACTAAGCTCAGTACGAGCTTTGCCCGCGCTCCTGCCTCAGCGGGATGATACTTGCCAGGATAGTCTGCGACCAGCCACAAGTCGGATACGCTGCTGCAAGGCCTCTCACTGAGAACTGGCAACTGAGAACTGGGAACTGTTAGAACTAACTCGTGCCCTACTACCTCGGCATTGACGGCGGAGGAACCAAGACCACATGTGTGGTCGGCGATGCTACCCACGTGCTCGCCTCCGCGACCGTCGGACCCAGCAACATCGTCCGTGTCGGCGAGGCGCAGACGCGGCAGTCGCTCACCCATGTGGTGCGCCAAGCTTGTGCGGCTTGCGGCATCACGCCCGATCAGGTGCTGCGCACCTGTGTCGGCGCTTCCGGGGCAGCTCGTCCTGAGTTAGCCGCAATACTGTATTCCATCCTGGCCGAAATTCTGCCTTCGCCGATTGATGTCGTGGGTGATATGGAGACATCTCTGGAAGCAGCCTTCGGCGATGGTCCCGGTGTAATTGTCATCGCCGGTACCGGCTCGATTGCCTACGGCCGCGATAGAAAAGGCAAGACATTCCGCGCTGGGGGCTGGGGATTTGCAATCGGCGATGAAGGCTCTGCTCACTGGATTGGGCGCGTCGCGGTCAGTGCACTTCTGCGCGCCAGCGACCTGAAAGGCGAGGCCGTGCTGAATGCATCGCTCAGTAAGGCCCTTTTCAAGGCCTGGGGCGTCGTTTCGCTGCCGGACTTGGCTCGCGCCGCCAACTCCATTCCTCCGCCCGATTTTGCGGCTCTCTTTCCCGCAGTCGCCGGAACCGACGACGAGCTTGCTCACCATGTCCTTGGCCGAGCGGGCAGGGAATTGGCCGGCCTTGCGGCGGTAGTGATTCAACGGCTCTTCGCCGAGGACGACGCGGGCTCCGTCCCGGTGGCCATGATCGGAGGCGTCTTTCGTCATGCAGCCCTGGTGCAGGAGGCTTTCTACAATGAAACGCAGAAGTTGGCGCCCCGCGCACGTGTTCTGGAGCAGGTCGTAGACCCTGTCGAAGGGGCCCTACGCATGGCGCGCAAGGCAGCAGGAATCTGATGCGAGCAGACTGAACAGCCCGCCCTCAGTTATCCGCTGGGGTACGGGCGCCTTACCGATGGCTGACGAACTCCAAGTCGATGACAATGTACTCCCCACGGCAACGGCTCAATCGCACACCGAGTCAACTGCCGCTCTCACCGAAGACTTGGCTCTTGCGCAACTCAAAGATCCTGACCTCGGCTCAGATACCATCCAGAAGATTAGCCGCGATTCAGCGGTCACGAACTCTCGCAAAGTCCGACTGGCCTTAGCCGCGCATTCCCACACCCCGCGCCGCATAGCTCTGAGGCTGATTCGCGAGCTCCACACGTTCGAACTCCTGCAGTACGCACTAACGCCCGCGGCTGCCGCTGACCTGAAGCGAGTGGCCGAGGAGCTGCTGCTCTCCCGCATGAATGCCATCACGTTGGGCGAACGCATCTCGCTGGCACGCCGTTCCTCGACCGCAATCGCGGGAGCGCTGCTGCTCGACAACGAACAAAAGGTCTGGCAACCTGCACTAGAGAATGCGCGCTTGACCGAAGCGGCCGTGGTGAAAGCCTTGCAGCGCACAACAGCCACGTCGGTATTCGTCGAATCCGTAAGCCATCACCCGAAGTGGTCGGTGCGAAACGAGGTCCAGGTAGCGCTGTTACGCAATGCGCATACCCCTATGGCGAAAGCGATCGAGTTTGCGCGCCGCATCCCGCCACGCCAGTTGCGCGATATCCTGCACACGTCGCGCTTGCCGGAAAAGATCAAGAGCTACCTGCGGAAAGAGAAAGACATTGGCCAGTGATCAGGTCAGCGACGGGCGTCCGCACAGCAGGTAGTCACCACGAACCACGGTGTCCTTTATCGTCCTCCTCCGATTTCAAGAATCGACCCCGTCACATAGGAGGCCGCTGGAGAAAGCAGCCAGAGCACGGCTTCTGCAATCTCGTTTGGCTGCCCAGCGCGATTCATGGGAACCGTCGGCACCAGCCGTTGCAATCGCCCGGGCTCGCCGTTGGCAGCATGGATTTCAGTATTTACAAGTCCTGGCTTGACGGCATTCACGCGAATTCCCTTGGAAGCTACCTCGCGTGCGAGCCCGACGGTAAAGGTGTCAATGGCGCCCTTCGATGCAGCGTAGTGTACCCACTCTCCCGCTCCTCCGGTACGCGCCGCAATTGACGAGACATTTACGATGGCGCCGCCCGCCCCTCCTCGTGTCGTCGACATGCGGCGCACGGCCTCGCGCGCACACAGAATCGACCCGGTGATATTGACAGCAAGAGTTCTCTCGATTGCCTCAGCGGTGACGTCCTCCACTCGAGCGAATCCGCCAGTGATGCCAGCATTGTTTACAAGAGCTTTAATCGGCCCCAGTTCGCGCTCGGCAGTCTGGAACAGCCCCAGAACGTCCTTTTCGTTTGATATATCGGCGTGAATCGCGAGTGCTCGTCCGCCGCGTCCCGCAATTTCACCGACGACCTCCTTGGCTTCTTTCCCGCCACTACTGAAGTTCACAGCGACCGCGTATCCGCGCGGTGCTGCCAGCCTGGCGATTGCCGCCCCGATGCCGCGGCTAGCACCGGTAACGACAAGTGTGCCGAGTTCTGAAGAAGCAGATTGCATGACTGGGAATTGGCCTGGTGCTAACGACTAACCGCTAATTGTTGATTTTCCCGCTTCCCATGAAGCATCTGGACGACCGCCTCATACAGACGTTTGCGGGCTTCGTGCCGTTCGTACGCCCGAGTAATGTAGCGGACGCGTACCTCAATCCCACCCCCGCTAGGTCGCACATTGATCCCCGGCATGGCCGACAAGGTCTTGGCACGGTACTGGGTTGTGGTCTCGCGCCACTCGGCCTCGGCTTTAGCCGCGTTTGCTGCAGTCTCCTGCTCGACCGCCTTCTGAATGCTGTCGATGACAGGATATGGATCCTGCGAAGAAGGAATCAGCACCTCCAACTCATCCCACATCCACTGGCCCGAGGTGGTGAAGTTGAAGAAGTGTCCTTCGATGGCGAAGCTGTTTACGAATGATACGCGGCGGCCGGTAGGATGACTTGAGTCCGTCCAGTTGCCGGTCTCAAGCAGAACCGTCTTGAGCAATCCGACTTCGACGACTTCTCCCCCTACCCCATTGATCTCGACCCAATCGCCCACCCGAATACCATTCCGGCCCATCAGAATGAACCATCCGAAGAACGCTACGATGAAGTCCTTCATGGCTACCGTGAGTCCTGCGCCGGCTAAACCCAACACCGTCGTGGTCTGCGTAGGCATTCCGAAGATGATGAACAGGATCACCAGAACCCCGACTGCCTGGGCCGCGAATTTGACTACGGCGCGCAACGTATCGACGCGCTTATTTTCTGCCGTCATCCCCGTGAACAGACCTTCAATGACCCGGTTCGCTACATACACCGCGACTAGCGCAAGCAAAATCCAGAGGCCTGCGGTAATCATGCTGTGCAAAGCAGCGCGCTGCCAGGTTTCGACCAGGGAGATCCAGCCAGTATAGATGTCTGCCAGATCCTGTTCGTCCTGAACCCGGCGGCCCAAATCCGCGAGATTCTTCTGATCGCGGGTATATTGCTTTAGCGAATCGAGGGCCGCCTTCGAGGCCGACTTGGACTCTTCCCGGCTAGCGGCTTTGCTGTTCCTGGCGAATTCCTTGGCCTGCTGCGTTGCGGCTGCGCGATCCTCTTCTTCTTTCTTTACCTGCGCCTCCAGCGTCTCGTGACGCTGGTTCAGTCTCTGCTGCTTGGTCTGAGTTTCCTCAAGCGCCGCGTCAAGCTGCAATTTCTTATCCCGCAGCGCCTGCCACGCCCGCGCAGCGGCCAGAAGCGTGCGTGCCCTGTAGTCCTGCTCGTACTGATTGACAGCGGACCCAACCGGTGGCGGATTGTGATCGCCCGCCTCATGCTGCTCCTGCAACCGCTTGATCTTCGACTCCGGATCGCCGCCCGCCTGCTCGAGGTCTTCCGAGGCGTCGTCAAACTCATCCTGATCCAGTTCGAGTTGCGCCTTGGCGACGTCGAGCTGATCATCGAGATTGTCCTTCTGCGACTCGGGCGCGCCAGCCAATTTGCGTGTAAGCGCCTTGACGTTCTCCTGATCGTCCTTCAATGCTTGTCCGGCCTTGGTTTTTCGGCCTGCGATTTCCTTCGCTTCCGGCGATAGCTTGACGGGAGTATCCTGCGCCCGGCGCAGCGCATCGTAGAAGGCCAGGTCGACCTCGTGATCGGCGACCTTCTCCGCCTCGTGCGCCAGAGCCTGCTCTTCCGGCATGCCCGCCAGGGCTGCCATCCGATGAGCCGTCTGCAATGGACGCACGTCCACAAGCTGGCGCTGCGGAGCCGGAGCCCTGCGTCCCAGCAATCTATGTCCGGGAGTCTGTGCGGCAGCGTCGTCGCTTGGGGGCGGCAGTTCTCTCGTCCACAACAGCCCCACCACGGCCAATGCTACGAGCAGCAGCAAAATGATCGCCGTGATCCAATTCCGCAGTTTCATGATCCAACTGTACAAGAAAACTATAGCGCCCGCGACGTCTCACACGTTCGTAACCTGTTGTGCCGATCCCAGGTCTCTAACATAGTCACATCTCGTGATGCTCATGTATTTGCGATATCTGTTTGAAGAACCGTGGAAGCCGTTATCGCGCCCGGCAAGCATAGGGTGGATCCTGTTCTATGTGGCGTTTCTGATGTATGCGTTTTCGGCGAATGGAGCGTTTTTGTTCATTGACTCCGCCAACCTGGTGGTCCACGAAGGCGGCCACAATCTTTTCGGTTGGTTCGGCCCCAAGCTCGGCCTATGGGGAGGCACGCTTCTGCAATGGCTGGTGCCCTTCCTGCTCGCAGCCTACTTTTTCAGCCAGCGGCAAGCCGCAGGATTCGTATTCTGTCTGTTCTTCTTCTTTGAAAACTGGCTCTATACCGCAACGTACATGGCAGATGCACGGGCTCAACAGCTGCCGCTGGTTACGACGGGAGATCCAGATTTTGTCGAACACGACTTTCACGCCATCTTTTCGAGCCTGGGCGTGCTCGACTACGATACGAAGATTGCAGCGGTAGTGCGGATCATGGGTTGGATGGGCATGCTGGCCTGCGTGGCATGGCTGGGATGGAGGCTGCGCCAGAATGCATCGGTTCTCCACACCAGTACGCCATCACCCGTCACTTCGTCTACGGCACCCAATCGGCAATAAAAACGTTTGTTTCGTGCGGGGCCTTCCCATTGCGGTTCGACGCCCACGCCAGTTTTTTCCCATCCGGAGAGAACATGGGGAAACCGTCGAATCCGTCAGAGTAGGTAATCCGCTCCAGCCCGCCGCCATCGGGATTCATCATCCACAACTCGAAATTGCCCTCGCCACCGGTGGCGTGAGTCTCCGGATCGTAGTTTGACGAAAAAATGATCTTCTTCCCATCTGCTGTGAATGCCGGGCCGAAGCTCGCCGCTCCCAGATTGGTGATCTGCTTCTTGTCACTGCCGTCAGACTTCATGAGCCAGATTTCCAGGGAGGTTGGGCGAATCAAATTTCTTCCCAGCAGGTCCTTGTAATCCATAATGTCGTTCTCGTCGTGCGGATGGTAAGCCCGATAAACAATCCATTTTCCATCCGGAGAAAACGTCGGGCCGCCGTCGTAGCCCAGTTCGTGCGTGAGTTGCTTCACGTTCTTGCCGTCGGCGTCCATGATGTAAATGTCGAGATCGCCGTTGCGCACCGATGTGAAGGTGATCTTCTTGCCGTCTAGGGAGATCGTCGCTTCGGCGTCGTACCCAGGCGTGTTCGTCAGTTGCTTTAAGTTCGAGCCATCCGGATTCGCCGTAAATATGTCATATCCCGCATACACGCCCCAGACGTAGCCCTTCGAATAATCCGGTCTCGGTGGACACTCCGGGCTCGCCAAATGCGTCGAGGCAAACAGGATCTTCTTCCCGTCGGGAAAGAAGTAGCTGCAAGTGGTGCGTCCCTTGCCGGTAGAAACCATGTGCTGGCCACTGCCGTCCACGTTCATGATGAAGATCTGATCGCACTTCACATCTCCGTGCGTGGACTGATAGATCAGCTTCTTTCCGTCAGCGGAGAAATAGGCCTCGGCATTTTGTCCGCCAAATGTAAGCTGGCGCACATTGCGCAGATGCTTCTCTCGCGCGGTGGCCACATCGGACAGATTCGATGTTTGCGCACCAGCGCGGATCGTGATTCCAAAAGTCAGGATCTCGAGAAGAAAAACGAGAAGATACTTCATATCAATGGCCGCTAGTGTAGCAAAGCCGCGGGATCACGAGGTGCGGCAGGCGGTTGCGGAAGAGAAAGGTTGTTTGCCGAAAGAGGGACAACAAAAATAGCCCGGTATTGCAGTGCGGGGGTCCAGTGAATATTGACAACCCGCATCCGTCCGGACACCTGAGCGGTCAGCGCAAAGTGGCCGCCGTTCATCCATTTGTCGCGGGTCTATCCGCACGGCGGGATCGTCCGAATCAGAGGAGTAGAATGCCACCGAAATCTCAGAGGAGAGGCTATGAAATCCTTGTTGCCGATTCTGGTGGTTGCATTTCTCGTCACCGTGACTATTTTCCCGATCTCGCGCTCGACGGTGTCAGCGTCACCAAAAGCAACACCCGAAACGCTGAAACAGCTCGAAGCCGAATTCATGAAAGCTGCCGCCGAGAAGGGTTCGCAGGGATATATGTCTTACTATGCCGACGATGCCGTCGAAGTTCCCAATGGCGCACCTCTCATCGCAGGCAAACTGGAAATCGCAAAAGGGATGGGGTTCTTAGACAACAAGGACAATCGTCTCGAATGGACCCCGGTGGGCGCTGACATTTCAGCCTCCGGAGACTTGGGATACACCTATGGGAACTACCAATTTCACTCGAAGGACAAAGAGGGCAATCCGCAAGTCCAATACGGCAAATACACAAGCATTTGGAAGCTGCAGAAGGACGGAGGCTGGAAGGTGATCTTGGACATGGGCAACACCAGCCCAGATCCAAAGAAGTGAGAATTTCTTTGCGAACTCGGCGGTTCTCCTCAGCGTTCTCCGCGGTTAAGGGTTTTTGGGGCTGCCCTCTCAGGCTCCAAAAGGTCCGGTCGCGACGCGTGCGAGGTTTTCAAGTTCCTTCACGTACATAGGCCGCAACAGCAAAGTAGCCAGTGTCTTCTCGATCTTGCCGAGGAAGCCTGCCCTGACGGGAAGCTCAGTAGAGATTGTCACGTGCGAATCGGCCGGCGCTCCGCCGGGATCTATTCTGAACGTCGTCACCGCTCCATTGGTATCAAGATCGGTCTCCACCAGCACATGTCCCGGCTCGGGTTCTGTGATGGCCGCCCGGAACCTCTGCTTCCTTCCGAATACGCTCATCTGAAAACGAATGATCGTCCCTGCGCCCACTCCGCCCTGTTCCACCACCAGGCCGCTGAATTGCTTCGGAAGGATTCGGGGATGCCCGTCGTTGTAGTTCGCAATCAGAGAATACACGCGCTCGCGCCGGGCAGGAATCACCGCAGATGCACTCACGATGTGACGCTCAGTTCTGTTGGTCATGGCCAGTCGTTCAGGAAACCAGACAGCGGAAGCCGAGGGCCAAACCAGAATACTGGCCCGTGCTCATTTCTGAAAGTGATTCCGAATAGCCTCAGCCTGCACACGGGTCACGACGGCCGAGAGAGCCGCTTCGTCGGCCTGCTTGACCGCTTGCACGCTGCCAAAATGCTCGAGCAGGCGCCGCGACGTGCTCGCGCCTACCCCGGGAATATCTAGCAACTCCGTCGAGCGATCGCGGATTTGCCGCCGCTTACGATGGAACGTCACCGCGAACCGATGTGCCTCGTCACGGATCATCTGAATCAGGTGCAGCACGGGAGAATGATGATCGACAGCGATCGGGTCTTTTTCCTGCCCGTATACATACAGGATTTCTTCTCGCTTCGCGATCGCCGCCAATGGCTGATTGATGATTTCCAATTTCTCCAGCGCTTCAGCGGCCGCGTGCAATTGCCCGAGCCCGCCGTCAATCAGCACGAGACTCGGCATTGCTTTCTGCTCCTCCTGCAGCCGTTTGTACCGTCGCGTCACCACTTCGCGCATCGAAGCGAAGTCGTCGACTCCTTCCACGGTGCGGATGATAAACTTGCGGTAATCCGACTTCTTCATCTGCCCGTCTTCCCAAACCACCAGCGAAGCGACCGTCTCAGCGCCCTGAATGTGCGAAATGTCGAAGCACTCGATCCGCTTCGGTAACTCGGGCAGGCCCACAACCTCCTGCAGTTCCTCCTGGATCTTGCGCGCATTCGGCTTCAGGACGCGGAACCGCTGATCGTAAGACTGCTTAGCATTGTTGCCAGCCAGGTCGATGAGAGAACGCTTGTCTCCACGCTGAGGGACCAGGATGTGCACACGCGACGCACGGCCGTCCTCCGAAAGCAGGTCCTCGAGTTCCTCCCGATCCTCAAAGTCTACGGGTACGTAAAGGTTCCGTGGAACATAAGGCTGCCCAATGTATAGCTGCTTCAGCAACGCAGAAAAGAATTCTCCGGGATGAAAGGCCTGCTCGGTCCGGCTAGGCTCATGAGGCAACGGCCGCCTTCGGCCGTCACCATTCAACGATGTCGGGGCCAGCTGCTCTTCGAGGGTAATGGAGGGATTATCCGCCATGGCAGGCGAGCTTTGCTCGCCCGTACAGCCGGCGACGGCTGTACGAACATGTTCTGATTCATCCGCGGCCGTAGAAGCGAACTCCGGCAGATCCTCCCAGAAGAACTCGCGCCGATCCACCATCTTCCCGCCGCGCATATGAAACAGGTTTACCGCCAGCATCCCGTTTTCGTAGTGATATCCGAACACATCGGCATCATTGCCTTCGGCTGCGGCAATTCGCTGGCGCTCCTGCAACTGCTCGACAGTTGAAATCAGGTCGCGGTACCGCGCCGCACGCTCGTACTCCTGTGCCGCCGCCGCCTGCTCCATCCGAGCGCGCAGAGATCGCGCCAGGTCGGTCGGCCGCCCCTCCAGGAACATTTTCACATCGCGCACCGCCTCCTGATACGTTTCAGGCGTAGTCAGATCTTTCACGCAAGGCCCAAGACACCGCTTGATGTAGTACTGCAAACACGGTCGCGCATGAAACCGCGTCAGGTCCACTTTGCACGACGGAATCAGAAAATTCCGATGAATCAGATCGGCGATGCGATATGCCAGATTGGCAGGGAAGTAGGGCCCGTAATACGCGCTTCCGTCTTTGCGCAGCCGTCGCGTGACATAGACCCGCGGCCAGCGCTCTCCCAACGTTAATTTCACATACGGATATGTCTTATCATCACGCAACAGAATGTTGAATCGGGGCTTGCGCTGCTTAATCAGGTTGTTCTCGAGCGCCAGGGCCTCTTTATTGTTGGCGACGACGATGTAGTCGACATCCACCGCCTCCCGTACCAGCGTGCCGGTCTTCGCATCTTCCCATCGGCCTTCGTGGAAGTAGCTCGAAACCCGACTACGCAGGTTCTTTGCCTTGCCGACGTAAATCACTTCTCCCTCAGCGTTCTTGTACAGGTACACGCCGGGTTCGGTCGGAATGGTCCGTATCTTCGCCTGCAAATCCATCGGAATCGGTACTCTATTCTATTGGATGGGAACTCTACTGACTGTGCTACAAAAAGGAGAGATGAGCCGCCGGAGCTCCTGCGCACTGTGGCGTTTTCTGTCGCGAAGTAAGCTGCCGCAATTGATTCTGCTCGTCGCCGGGATTAGTCCGGCTGCGGTGCCGCAAAGCCTAACGCCAGCGCCACAGGACCAGTCGTCACAGCCACATGTCACCAAATCAGAGACGGGTAAACAGGAAGAAGCGGCCCGCGCAGCAGTCCGTGCCCCAAGCCACCACTTCGATCGCGTCCTAATTGTCGTGCTGGAAAATGTTGACTATGAGCGAGCGATCCAGGACCCCAGCCTCGCAGCGCTCGCCGCACAGGGCGCTAGCTTTACCAACTTTCACGCGCTATTCCATCCCTCGTACCCGAACTACCTGGCTATGATCGCTGGCACAGACTTCGGCCTTCACCGTCGTGGCAGTTATTGGGGCGACCGACAAGTGAACTTTCCCAATGACGTGGGTCACAGGACGATTGCTGATCGCCTGATCGCCGCCGGACTGGACTTCAAACAGTACGTCGAGGAACTCCCTCCCGGCAGTTGCCCGTGGAACGTCTCCGGCCTCCACCTTGCTGACAAACGAGGGGACTACGTGCGGCGTCACGTTCCCTTTCTGAGCTTCCGTGGCATCCAGGAAAAATGGTGCGACCACGTGATTCCTGTCGATTCCGCCAAGGCTGATAATTATTTCACGCAAGATGCCAAGAAAGGCCTCGTCGCTTATTCCTTCTATTCGCCCAATATGAACCACGATGGCCACGACACCAACACGCAGGTGGCCGGCGCTTGGGTGAAAAAGTTCCTGGAGGAAAGCTTTCCTGAAAAACTGCGGAAGGGAACGCTGGTGGTGGTCACCTTCGATGAATCCGGCGGCAACGAAGATAACCGCATCTACACAGTGTTTCTGGGCGATATGGTGAAGCCTGCAAACCAGCAGGATCCTGCCGTACTCGGCAAGTACTACACTCATTACAGCGTGCTGCGCACTATCGAAGACAATTTCGGTTTGCAGCCGCTGACCGCCAATGATCGCGTCGCCCAGCCCATCACTGAAATCTGGAAGTAGGTGTCACACAACAGGAAGCCCGGCGTTGTTACCCCGTTACCGACGACAAACACCCCCCCTGTCCAGCGAACTTGAGTACCACTGTATAAATTTTCCATTCAGGGTGTTGGACTTGCGTTCCGGCACGCTCAGGGTTGGGTGGTACTATCGCTCTCAATATCCCGCAACTTATTGAAAAGGTATATACTTAGTTATCGCGAGCCGAGCTTGGAGAACTGGCATGTACCGTGCACAACTGGGAATTGGGACTTGTACTGCCGTAAGCTATTTCCCAGGGCTTTAATGAGTGAATTCCGCGCGGGGAAACCCCGCTGCGACTAGAGACAAGCGAGAAGGAGCCTCACCCTATGAACCGCACTTCGTTAGTGATTTGCCTGGCAGCCAGCATGGTGGCCACCGTCGGCTGCTCCAGCAAGAACTACGTCAAAAGCCAGACGACGCCACTGATCAACAAGACCAACGAGCTCGACGATCTTACCGCGAAGAACACCCGCGATATTAAAGATGTCGATGCCCGGGCGCAGGCCGCCATCCAGGCCGTGAACGCCAAGACCGCCGAGGTGGAGCAGAAGACGCAGACCGCCGCGCAGAACGCGCAACAGGCGCAGCAAACCGCTGATGCCGCGAATGGCCGCGTCGGCGTGCTGACCAACACAGTCGCCAACCTCGACAACTATCATGCGGTCGCCGAAACCTCGGTTAAGTTCGATTTTGACAAGGACAAACTGACCCCGAAGGCAAAGGAAGCCCTCGATCAGCTCGCTGGCCAGATAGCTAGCACGAAGGGATACATCATTGCGCTGGAAGGTGGAACGGACTCTGTCGGCCCTGCGGATTACAACTATGATCTGAGCCAGCGTCGCGCGAACTCGGTGATCCAGTACCTGGCCACCAAGTACAACGTGCCTGCGCACAAGATCTATGTGATCGGGCTGGGCAAAGACAAACCGGTTGAGGACAACAAGACCAAGGCTGGACGTGCTGACAACCGCCGCGTTGATGTGCGCCTGATGACCAACACGGTGGGCGCCACACCGTCCGCGACGCCGACCACCACGGGGCAGAACAATCCGTCGATGTAACGACTTTACCCTCCTCCCCGGAGGACTTCGCCAACCAGGCCGCTCATGCCTCCCCCGAGCGGCCTGCTTTTTTTGGGCAAAGAGCATGAGCTGTGAGTGCATTTGACGGCGTTTCAGGTTCTGACGGGGACCTGAATAGATCCGCTATTCCGCGGGTCTATTCGTGTCTAAGAGTTCGCATGGGATCGATCTTCGTGACTCTCCGGGCTGGGATGTAGCTGGCAAAGAACGTTACTGCCATTAAGATCGATGAGACGACGGCCAGGGTCAGCATATCGTGAGCTTTCACGCCGTAGAGAAACTCGGCCAGCAGTGGTGTGGCGGCGAACGAACCGGCTAGTCCAATCGCTACGCCGATCAGCGATAGCACCGTTGCCTGCCGCAGAACCAATCCCAACACCTGTTCTCGCTGAGCTCCCAACGCCATCCGTAAGCCGAGTTCGTGAGTCCGTTCGCCCACGGAGTACGAAATCACGCCATAAATTCCGATCATGGCGAGGATTAGCGCAATGGCGGCGAACAGCTCAAACAATTGCGAGATAAAGCGCCATGGAGTCGCTGACTTTGAGACGGTCTGCTCGACAGTGGTGATTCCGAAGACGGCGGAGTCGGGAGCCAGTGCGGAGATGGTTCGGCGTACGTTCTCGATCACAGCCTTCGAGACCGAGTGCGTGCGGAGAACAAAACTCTTGTGGACCCGCGTTTCCGTCCAACTGGAGCGCACCCGAACTGGCAATTGCCTGTAATCGACGTATGCCTCAGGCTGTGGATCCACAGTCAGCGAAAACTGGTGTACGTTTCCCACTAGGCCGACGATCTGTCGCGGCTTTTCTTCGGGTGAATCATCGAACGTGATCGTGCGGCCGATCGGATCCTCATTTTTCCAGAACTTCCGGGCCATGGCCTCGTTGATCACCACTACCCATGGGCTGCTTTGCGTGTCCTGCTCCACAATGCCCCGGCCGCGCAGCACCGGAATGCCCATGATCGGAAAATAGTCTGAGCTCACTGCCTGCCGCAAAACGTTGTCCGACGCTCCGTGGCCACCGATCTTGAATCCAGGCCCTGAGTATTGCGGTGTTTCCAACAGTGGAAGCCAATCCACTAAGGCCACATCTTCAACCCCCGGTAAAGTTCGGGTCCGCTCGAGCACCTGACGACAGAAATCGCCAACCGGCGGCAGGATCGAACTGAAGCCGGTTGCATCCTCGGTGGATGAATCCATGTATTTGAGCCCCGTCAGCCGAACTTCCGCGGTCACGAGATGGGCTGGATTAAAGCCCGGAGTCGTCCGCATGATGCGGATCACGGTGTTGATCATCAGCCCAGCACAGGTGAGCAAGACCAGCGCCAGGGCGACCTCAGCGACCACGAGAGTGTTTCGTGTGCGAGGACGCGAAAACGTCGCCGTCGTTCTCCCGCTCTCTCGCAAAAACCGATTCGCGTCACTTCTTACAGCGCGATACGCGGGAACCAACCCGAAGGTGATGCCCGTCAAAACACAGGTGCTGAATGTAAACAACAACACACGGCCATCCACCAAGACACCCAGTTCGCGCGGAAGCCACTCGGGAGCCCAAATGCTGAAAACTTTCACACCAAGAAAAGCAAGAACGAGGCCGACCATTCCACCAATCATGGAAAGCAGAATGCTTTCTGAGAGCACCTGGCCCACTATTCTTCCTTTATTTGCTCCCAAAGCCACGCGCACTCCAATCTCCTTTCGTCGTCCATCTCCCCGAACCAGTGAGAGATTCGCAACGTTCGCGCAGGCAATCAGAAGAACGAGTGCCACGATGCCGAACAAGGTGTAATAGACTTGGCCCCAGTTCCCGAAGAGCCGCGTCTGCAACGGCTCCACCCTGACTCCCATGTCTTTGTATGCTTCTGGAAAAGTTTGTGCCAGGCGCCGCGTGGTGACTTCCATCGCCGCCTGCGCCTGCTGAATTGAAACTCCCTGTTCTAACTTGCCGACTGCAATGAACCATCGCACATCATCGATCCCGGAATTCGCCGGATCGGGCATCCCCCCGAATTCGTAAACCTCTGGACTTCCCGTTCCCAACAGATCGAATCCAGGTTCCAGCACGCCGACAATCGTCCCCGAGAAGGTATCGACGAAAAGCTTTTGTCCCAGCACGTCGGGATTTCCACCGAAGTGGCGCTTCCAGAAGTCGTAACTGATCAGCACACCAAAGGAACCTTTCTGTTCACTGAGATCGTCGCTCGGAATCATTCCTATGAAAGTCTTGACACCGAGCAACGGCAAAAGCCGTGCACTCATGTGTTGCACACCAACGCGTTCGCCCGATCCCGTGCTCGACACGGCTACCATATCCGCATGGGAGACAAATTCCAGTTTCTCGAAAACCTGGTTATCAGCACGCCAATGAGACACGTCCGTACTCGAAACTGGCCATGACCATTTCGGCTCCTTCAGGTTGATATTCGACACAGAGACGAGCCGATCCTGATCCGGGTAGGGAAGCGGGCGGAGGAGAATTCCGTTGATAACGCTGAAAACTGCTGTAGTGGCACCGATGCCAACGGCGAGAGTCAGAACAGCGACTAGTGTGAAACCCGGGCTCTTGCGCAGTCCTCGAACCGTATAGCGGAGATCCTGCCCCAGGGCTTCGATCCAAGTGGCCATAACCTTCTCGCGTTCTGATCGAGTTGCCAGTTGCCGAACGCCATCAGTTTACGCTCTATCCCACACTAGGCGTGAACTTGGTGAGGCCTGCTTGACTCACAAAGACAGTACATTGGAAGCAGCGATTCAGAGATAGAGGAGAGAAGCGTGCCGGTCACGCTTATACAAAACCGATAAACCGTCCCGCCGTCACAACACCCACCCACAGCAGGATTGAAACCAGCCCCATCAGCTTTGCCCCCAGAGGCATCGATGACCTGTCATCCCACTCCGCCAGCCTTCCCGAAAAGACCGTCTGAAACATCAGAGCTTGCAGACCCGCGAGCAGCAGTAGCAGCATTTTCAATCGAAACGCGGGATTGCCAAACACCTTCACAGCCTCGGAAGAAAACAGCAGCAATCCCGTAGTCACCTGTAGAGCAAAACCTATCCAGGCCAACCGAATCATCCGTGCCGCCACATGGGATACGCGCTGCTGCCTTCCCGCCCATCCGAGCAGCCGCAAATCAAGCACCGTAACGCTCGCGAGCAATCCGGCCATCCCGAGCAGATGAATGGTCTCAATCGCCGGGAACAGCCAGAGAGACTGGCGAATGGTGGTGCCCACCGAGGTCTGATCCAGCCATTGGCAAAATTCGAGCATGTCGGAACTAGGGCTCCCCCGGCAGCGACTTGCCATTGGGAAGATCGATCTTTTGTAGCGCCATATAAGGCGAGCCGTCCTTGGCGACAAATCCGTAGACCGAAACTTTGTCACCCTTCTTCACTACATCTGGGCTCCAGCCAAACCGGCTCAGCATCCCCAGGCTCCCGCACTCCAGCATCCAGTTGGCGGCCTTGCCGTTCTGATCCGTGATGTCGGCGTAGACGTAGGCGTGCGGGTTGATCCAGTCGAAGCGAGTGATTGCGCCCTTCATGGTCACGATATGGGTAGTATCGAACCGCGCCAGGCCGTGATGAGCCGACAATAACGGCGCACTGAACAGAAACATGGCTACCGCGATAACGGAGGCAACTCGTGGATTCATCGGTACTCCTAGGACGCTGCGGATCCTGTGCGCTACAACGTGTTGAAGGTGAACGCCGGATGACCGTCAGTTTACAACCACCTCCGTCAAGATTACATGTCGCCAGGGGGCTTGAAGGCCTTGCCCCCAAGAACTTTTCCCCGATTGCCTGACCTGTTTCGTACTGGCATTTCCGCCTCTAGGAATAGGAGACATTTCCGCAACCGTCACGGTGGGGCGTGACTGTCAGCCACCTTGAGCACTGACGAATGGCGGGCTTCTCCGAGCTCAATTCAAAGGAGTGGACCATGCCTACCCTTTCAAAGTTCTGCCACCCGACGATATTGGCCGTGCTGGCGGCTGCGACTGCCAGCCAGGCGCAGGATCTGCATTTGAAGAAAAACATTTCGACCGGTGGATACGTTGTATCCACCACTGAGACCTCTATTAAAGGGGCCCGCGAGCGTACGGTTACGCAGACTCAAAACGGCAGCACTGTGACCCTGCACCAATGCGATCTGCACCGCACGCTAACCATGAACGAGGCGAATCAGACTTACTACGCGGCTGACGATCCTCAGGACGAGAATGCAGCCAAAGCCGCTGCCCTGGCCAGCGGAGCGGCCCTTCCTGAAGCGCAGGGTGGAAAAATCACGATCACCACAAACGTAACGGATACGGGTGAGCGCAAGTCAATCTACGGTTATCAGGCCCGCCATCTGAAGGCAAAGGTTGTTCAGGAGCCTTCGGCTGATGCCTGCACGCAGGTGCGCCAGTCGTTTGAAATCGACGGGTGGTTCGCCGATCTCTCCAAGGATCACGCTTCCTGCGGGACGATCGCACCTCCTGTGCAGCAAGGAACGGGCTGCCACGACAGGCTGATCTCTCGGTTCGTTGGCAGCGGCAAGACCGGCTATCCCATCTGGGAAGACATCACCATGCCTACCCCGGATGGCGGCAACACGACGGTCAGCATCCGCGTGTCCGAGATCTCCAAACAGGAGCTTCCCGCTGAGATGTTCGACGTGCCTGCAGGCTATCGGCAGGTTGCGTCATACGCTGAGCTGCAGGGCACAAACTCAATCGGGCAGCAGTTGATCGCACAGGCTCCGTCATACGGTCCGACGCCACAGATGGCTCAGGGGGGCGCGCAAAGTGGGGCCAAAGCTAACGCCGGGCTGGCATCCACCATGACGCAGGGCATGCTGAATCCGATGGCGGCTATGGGGGCGCAACAGAATGCTATGGCAATGGCCCAGCAGCAAATGCGCATGGCCCAGGCGGCAACTGGCGGAATGCAAGGTATGGGAGGCACTCAGCCAAACGCCACCCAGGTCGCAGCGCCCCAAACGCTGGGCCCGAAGGCTCCAGGCAAGATCCGCATCGGGGTGGCGCCACCGGATGCCCAGGTCGGCCAGGGTAACAACGCTGGCGCCGACTACAGCACGCCGATCCGCAACGCAGAAGTTGCACTCATGAGCGGGCCCGCGATCGAAATTGCTCCTCTGGACTCTCACCTCGCCGTGCAGTTACAGGCTGAAGCGCAACAGAAACAGTGCGACTACATCCTGTTCTCGGCGGTCAGCGTGAAACACAGTTCCGGCGGTTTCGGTAAGTTCATGAAGGTGGGAACTATGGCCGCCAGCATGACTCCTATGGGTGCGATGGCTCACGGCATGGGTGGCGCTGTCGCCGCGCAGGCCGCCGGAATGGCTGCATCGCAGATGGCCCAGCAGCAGGCGATGAACCAACTCGCCGGTTTCAATGGGCAGATCAAGTCGAAAGACGATGTGTCAGTGCAGTACCAGTTGATCGCTACCGGACAGAGCACTCCCGTTTCGCAGAATACGCTTCAGGGCAAGGCCAAGTCCGACGGCGAAGATGTTCTCACTCCCCTTTTGCAGCAAGCTGCCACGAACGTGCTGACCACAGTCAGCCCGAAGAAGTGAGCGGCTGTTGAGGGGCATGCCACCACAGAGGCCAACACATGCAGGGAAAAAGTCTTCTCTCTTTACTCTGTGTCCCCTGTGGTGGATTTTTCTCTTCCGAAACATTTCAACTTTTGGTCGGCGCTGGTGCTTCAGACCGGTAATCCCAAGTCCTCTGCCCAATTCTCGCGCGGCCTGTACATTTTGAGTTGTTGCAATAGGTTAAGCAATCCCTCGCTTTACAAGGCCGCAAAAACTGCACGGATCGTTCAGGATCTGCCGGATGCCGACTCTGCTGCGAGCTTCGCGTGCCTTGCCACGTCGCGCGGATCCCCCGCTTCAAATCCGTTCGGTGAAACCGGTCCCCGATGTGGAATTCTCTGCCATACCCCCAGACTCTTCTCGAACCAGGCATTGGCCTCACGAAATGCAGCTGTTTTTCCCGACCTGCCGCTGGACTTCGCACCGGCCATCTTGAGATCTCCGAGACCCGCATAGGTATCCGCCAGTGCGTACAGAACCTCAATATTGCCGGGACTGTCGTTGAGGAGGTTTTCGGCCGAAACGCGAGCAATCTCATATTGCTGTGCTGCGGTTTTCGGGTCGCCGGTTCGCAAGTACGCGCGTCCGATGTGATTTCGCATGATCACCGTGTTGACGGCATCCTCGAGATCACCGGGATCGGCAACGACAGCGATCGCGTACAGATCCAGCGCGTGCTGGTAGCGTGACAATGCAGAGTTAATATCGTTCCCAAGTTCCAGTGCTTCTCCGAGCAGGCCATACGTGCTTGCCAGCAGCGCGTGGGCATAGGAATCATTGGCCTCCTGCGTAACGCGCAACGTGTCAGCCATGGCCTGCCGGAGTGCGACGGTTCCCTCTCGTACCCGGCCAGACTCGACTAATGCATGTCCGATGTCTCCCTCGGAGGTAACGAGCGTCAACTGCGCCACCATATCGTGCGGATCAAGGGCGGCCAGCGGCCGCAGGACCTCTTCTTCTTTTCGATATTGCACGAGAGCCTGATGCGCCCGGCCGCTCATTAACTGAGCGTCGCCGATCCGTGTCAGGCAAATCGCCAAGCCCCGGCTGTATTTCGCATTGTTGGCATGGTTGGCCAGTGGCTCGACAATCTTCTCCGCTTGCTGGTAGTAGTCCAGGGCCTGGGTCACCTCGGCAGTTCGCAGGTAGTCGTCTCCCACACTGATCGCGGCGCGGGCCAGTAGGTACCTCTTCTCCGGGTCCTCGGAGCTGCCCTCGGCAATTTCTTTCAAGAGCAGCAACGCCTTCAGATGGTTTCGCAAGGCTTCTGACAGAGCTGAGGTACCGCCACGCAATCCGCTGCCGCCCTGAAGATCGCCAATATATTGGTAGCCCTGAGCTAGAACTTGTAGCACTCCCGGATCCCGGGAATGTTCGCGCGCCTGCGTTTCGGCTATGGTGACCGCCCGTTCAAGAGATTGCTGACCTTCCCTGCTTCCACCCGGTGACAGCCACTGGGCTCGTCCAAGCAGTTCATAAGCCCGCGCAAGCGCGATCTGGTCCTGGCTGTTATTCGGGTCGGCGACGGCGATGGCCTCTCGAATCATTGTTGCTTTCTGCAGGCTCTTCCTCGCTGCTTCGGCATCGCCGATACTCGATTCGTACGAACTCCCCTGCAGTGTGCCCAGACGGTCATACGCTGCTGCCAGTTCGCGCTGCAGCGAAATGTCGCCTGACGCCTCCTTGGCCAGACTGTCCAGGTATTCCTGCGATCTTTGTACGATCAACTGTCGCGCCCGCGCAGCGCCGGGAAGACTTTCCACCGACCCGTGGATCTCGTACATCAGGGAATCCGCGAGCTTGCGAACTTCGCTGAAGCGTTGTTCCGCCCGCCGTTGATTGGCCGCGGCGATTCGAGATTCCCGAACCGTGGCCGCAACTCCCGCTCCGATGGCAGCCAGCAGAACTGCAACCGTGGTCATCCCCAATTTGTGCCGCCGCACAAACTTCTTTGTCCGATAGGTCCACGATCCCCGGGCGGCTGTAACGGGCAAGCCTTCAATGTGCCGACGGATATCCTCAGCGAACTGCTCGACTGAGGCATAACGCAAACTGGGTTCTTTGCGCAGGGCCTTCAGCACGATGTTGTCGAGATCGCCCTTCAGCTTCCGGAATTGCCGGGCAGAAGATACTCGACGCTTCTGCTGTGCATTTGCATCGTACAGTGGTGAATGTGTGTTCCTGCTCATCCATGTGTGAGCCGCGGAACTCGGTTTTGTGGGTTCTGCCTCACAAATCACGCGCGCAAACTCCAAGGGTGTACGCGCACCTCGCGGATACGGCGATAAACCTGTGAGCAGGCGATAGAGGACAACCCCCAAGGAGTACACGTCTGTTGCGGTGGTGATCGGCTCGCCGCGAACCTGCTCAGGGCTCGCGTATTCCGGTGTCATGGCGCCTGGCAAAGTGGTCTCAGGTCCAGCCGCCGAGTCCAGCAGCTTGGCAATGCCAAAATCCAGCAGCTTGGGGACTCCTTCCGCGGTCACGAGAATGTTGCTTGGCTTGATGTCCCGGTGAATGACAAGTCGCTGATGCGCATACTGCACCGCTGCGCACCCTTGTGTGAAAAGTCGCAGCCGACCGTCGACATCCAGATTGTGTTTCTCGCAGTACTGATCGATGGCTGTTCCTTCCACCAATTCCATGACCAGATATGGAATGCCTTCTTGAGTCGTGCCTCCGTCAAACAAGCGGGCTATGTTCGGATGATCGAGTGACGCGAGAATCTGGCGTTCGTGCAGGAATCGTTCGAACACCGCAGCGCTGTCGTGTCCACCGCGAACCAGTTTGATCGCAACCTCTTTCTTGTATTGTCCATCAGCTCGCACGGCGCGATACACCTCTCCCATTCCTCCGCGCCCTATCTCTTCTTCAATCTGGTAGACGCCGATGCGGCTGCCGATGCGGCTGCTGGATTTGCCAAGCGCGCTCGTGACATCCGCCGCGGGAAAGTTCAGGAACTGGCTGGCGGCCTCTTCGTGGGAGTCCAGCAGGGACTCGACCTCCTGGCGGAGTTCTACATCCTGTCCGCAGGCTTTGTTCAGATACCCCGCACGCTCGTTGGCTGGTAGAGCGACTGCGGCAGCCAGTACCTCGCATACCTGCTGCCAACGTTCGGGATTCATCTGGCCGCTCCCCGGTCGGGTTCCCATCCCAGGCGTGCTCGGGACAGCCCGCCGTAACAGCTCGGAGAACAGTTCCTTGAAGTGTCTGGGACTGAGTCGCTTGGTGGCGCCACGCGAGGATTCACCGCTGCCTGTCCACTCGAGGAACGGGCGAGGACCGGAGTCACTGGATTCGTGGGCCCGCGTTGCATGTCCTTTCGCCTCAAGACACACGCGGGGGAGTGCGTGAGGTGGAGGGAAGCATAAACATTCCGTTTTAGGGTGTCAATGTGTGCCGAAGTTAGGTAACAACAGGCTGATTGCAGAGATCAACGGAGCCGTTCGGACTCCTGAATCAGCCGCAGCCCGATCCGGGCCCTCGCGTTGTTGTGATCGAGCTTGAGAATGAGGTTGTATTCATATCGCGCCAGGCGATAGTCTCCACGCCGCGCCGCGATTTCAGCTACTCGCAACAACTCGGGAACATTTCTCTTCGTGAAGCCGTCGACCGCCAAAGGAGCTTGTCGGGCCGGCTTGTTTGGGACTTGCTCGGAAGCTTGAGGGTTCGCTTGTGCCTCGACACCAACCGGAGAGAGCGGTGACGTTTCCGCAGGTGAGCTCGGCGCTGGGACAGGTTGGACAGCCGTCACAGGCTGCCCACTCCGAATAGGTCCTGTTTCTTGAGCAGCGGAATTCGTCGTGGACGAGGAATTCTCACCCGAAGTATCACTCGCCGTTGGATTGGAGGATTGGCTTCCGCTCGCGAGAGTTGATGCCGCCGCGGAGTCCGTGCTGGTGGGCTCGGGATGCGAGACCGTGCCAGCTGAGGTGTCCGAAGGCAGTCGCTGTATAGCCGCGCTGCTCTCCGAAGCGTTCCCACCGCTGGTTCCATGCGAATACTGATCGGGCAAGCTCGTTTTGCTCTGTGACGACTGCGACGACGCACCCAACAGTTTGCTCAGAAATTCCGGATAGGAGCCAGTGGTTGTATGCGCGTAATATGCCCACCCCGCCGTGCCCAAGAACAGCAGCAGGAACACGATCGGCCATAGACTCCGACGCTTCGGCGGCAACTCTGTTAACAGGTAGCTCGGCGGAGTTGTAGTCGCAGGCTGCCCTGGTACCTTCGCTCCAGGCATCCCGGGAACCACGGCCGCGGGCGTCACGTGCAGGCGCCCCGCCTGCTCGGCCAACGCCGCTCGCATCTCTTCGCACGTCTGGAATCGCTCTTTCGGGTCCTTGGCAAGCGCCTTCCGGATCACCGCATCGATCCCGCCCGGAATCGCCGGATTGACGAGCGATGGCGCCATCGGGTGCTCATGCACGATCTTGTACAGGATTGTCGTGACATCTCCCTGGAAAGGCCGCTCGCGTGTGACCAGTTCATAAAAAACCGAGCCAAGCGCGAAAATGTCGGCGCGATAGTCCACTTTCTTCCCGGCCAGTTGCTCAGGAGACATATAGCTCGGCGTCCCCACCACCAGGCCGGTCTGCGTGAGCGAGGCGTCCTCGATTTTCGCGATCCCGAAATCGAGTACCTTGATCATGCCCTCCTCGGTCACCATCAGGTTTGCCGGTTTTAAGTCGCGGTGAATCACGCCGCTCGCATGCGCAAATCCCACTGCCGCACAGATCTGATCTGCCCATGACAGAAATATCGCCAGCGAAGGCACGCCCTCATCGGCCAGCAATGACGCCAACGTTGTGCCTTTTACATATTGCATGCTCAGATAAACAGCATCGTCCTCTTGCCCGACGTCGTAAATCGTGATGATGTTGGGATGGTCCAGTCCCCCCGCCGCCTTGGCTTCTTGCTTGAGCCGCTCGATCAGTTCCTCGCGCTTGGGCGCGTTGCGGTCAATCGAGATCGTCTTCAGCGCAACCGTCCGTCCGATGAGTTCGTCATAGGCTTTGTAAACCGCACCCATGGCGCCGCGCCCGAGTTCTTCCTGTACCTGATAACGGCCCACGGTTTTCAGGCCGGCCCGGCTCGCCTGCCGCAGGTGCCCGTAGGTTGATTCATCGGTCCAGAGCATCTCGTAGATCGCTTCCGGCCCGAACGTTTCTCCGGCTTCCCGCACGGCCTTGGAGTTGAATCGGAAACCGGGCACACTCTTCATCTGCTCATAAATGCTCCCGGCAATCAGAATCTGAGCCGACGTGACATTCGCCAGCATGTCGGCGGGAACCGCCACGTCTGGCCCGGAGACCTCTTTGCTGTCGCTGGGATATATAAGGATTGAAGGCACCACCTGCTGTGGTTCCGTTTTCCGATGGAAAGTCAGAAGCCGCTGCTGCAAGGCTTTTGCTGCCGAGAGCGCGTGGATCGCATCGTCAAAGTGCGCACACCATAGCTCCGGTTGCTGATCGGCGATCTGTCCAGTGCCTTCGCGCACAATCTCGCGGAGGAGCGTCGCGATCTCTTCATCCTGCGCCAGTTTCAACCCCATCGGGGGTTGCGAGGGCCCGCCATAACTCCACACCCGTACGAACACGGAGACACCCGCAGCGAGTGGAGTTCCTTCAGACGCTTTGGCCAGCCCCCCGTTGGATTCCTGTGTTGACTTCGGCACGTCCATGGATGTTTCTTGTGGCGAGAATCTCGCAAACATACGGAAACACGCATACTTGCGAGCCCCGGGGAAGGCGATCCCAGAATATCGGACCGTCACGGTTTTTCCAGTTACTTTGGTCTAGGCGAGATTGTCTTGGGTTGCTTTTTGCTATTGGGTGCCCCAAATCTGCTCGAGCTTGCCGAAAGATCGCCACCTTTGCAAGACCCGGGAATTCGCTCAGTCAAACAAGATACCCACCCAAGGGTTTTCAGAATCGGATGCGGCGATGGTTGGTTGCATCTCTGTTTCTCTGCGGTATATCTCGCGGCCTGTGCCCATTCATGAGAACCGGGTCGCGAACCACAGCAGTTCCTTGTCTAGAAGGCGTAACATTGCAGCCATGCCATATTTCAACTTCTCCCGCCGTTCTTTCCTCACGATATCGGCGGCTTTGCCATGGGCATTCCGTGGATTCGGTACTCGCACGACGACTTCCAATTCCATTCCCGTGGGTCTGGAACTCTATTCCGTTCGCGATGCGCTGCAGAAAGATCCCCAAGGCACTGTCCGGGCCGTCGCACGAATGGGATATCAAGTCGTCGAGTTCTATGGCCCGTACTTTGAGTGGTCCGAGACGCAGGCGAAGGACATGCGCAAGCTCATGGACGAACTCGGTATCCGCTGTCTCTCCACTCACAACGACGAAGGAAATTTCAGCGACGCCAAGATCGAGCACACAAAATCGCTGAACCTGATTCTCGGGTCGAAATATGTGGTGCAGGCCTGGAGCGATCCTAAACCAAACATCGACGGATGGAAGCAACTAGCCGCCACTCTGAACACCGCTTCCGACAAGCTCGCACCAGCCGGGCTGAAAGTCGGCTACCACAATCACGATGCCGAATGGAGACCAGTAGAAGGAAAGCGCCCCATCGAGATTCTCGCCGCGAACACAAAGCCTGGCGTGATGCTCCAACTCGACGTCGGTACATGCCTCGAAGCTGGCGCCGATCCGGTTGCCTGGATCCAAGCCAACCCCGGACGCATTCGCTCCATCCATTGTAAAGACTGGTCTCCTGACCCCGGCGTCGGCTACAAGACGCTGTTTGGAGAAGGGAAGGCCAATTGGAAGGCGATCTTCCAGGCCGCAGAGCATGTCGGCGGTGTTGAGTACTACCTTATCGAGCAGGAAGGTAGCCGCTATCCCGAACTGGTAACGGCACGCCGTTGCCTCGATGCATTCCGCAAGACTCATCCAGGATCTGGGATCGCGTGAGCGGGATGAAAGTAGGATTCGGAAGTTGCGAAGTGGCCGAGGCCTGTCAGGAGCACAGTTTTCCCGGACCGGCTGTAAGATAACCGTATGCGCAGTTTGCTGATGCCAGTACTGTTTGCAGGGACTCTTGTCGCAGCACAGAACGCGTCTCCCGCTAAATCGCAAAAAACCGAGTCCAACTCGTCCGAAAAAACCGCAAAGCCCAATCCGAACCTGGCTCCGCCCAGTTCCGATCACGTCGACGCTTCCTCGCTGCCTGACGACATCGGAGATAGTTCCAGCAAAGACACGCAGATCGATATAAGTCCCCCTCCGAACGACGACAAGGAGCACCCACAGAGCGACGCGGTTCTGACCGACGAAGGTTCTTCAAAAGATGGGGGTCCGATGGAATTCCATCCCTTCGATCCCCATAAAGCCGCGAAGGACATAGAAGTTGGCGATTACTACTTTAAGCGCAAGAACTATTCAGGGGCGGAAAGCCGTTACCGCGAAGCGCTCGTCTATAAGGATAACGACGCCGTCGCAACCTACAAACTCGCTGTCTGCCTGGAGAAGTTGAATCGTCCCGACGAGGCGCTGGCCGAATATGAAAGCTATCTCAAGATTCTTCCCAGCGGTGCGGAAGCCGCAGAGGCCAAAAAAGCCATCGAGCGATTGAAAGCACCCGACGCGAGCGCCAAACCAAACTAGCCCGCGGCCTGGGGAGGCAGGCAAGGACAGCGCCAGGCTACCGCGCTCTCTTGCCTGATCTAAACTTCTTCCGCAGCCCATTTCCATTTCCCACCGAACTGCGTTCCGCCTCGCCTAGCACCAGGCTCGCTGGCCACTTCGGCCCGGATTGCACCGAAGATTTCCGGTGCGCTGATCGAATGATCATTTCCACGGTATCCATACAGGCATGCACGGCCTGCGTGCGCAGCGATCCCTCGAATCCGCCACGGATAATCAACATCGCAGTTCCGTGCATCAGCGACCATATCGCAAGCATCAGCCGGTTGTGCTGCCGCGCCGTCCCTCCAAGTCTTTCCACCAGCCTCTCCCGCATCAGGTTGAACGAAGGCCACGGCTCATATAGCGAGGGAGCCCTTCCCACACCATCAAACAAAACTTCATAACTGTGTGTATTGTTCAAGGCAAAGTCCAGATAACCGTGAACCGCCTCCGCCAGCGTGCGCGTCGGGCTAAGCGCGGCAAACAATTCACTCCGCGCTTTCGCCCGCAGAGCGCGGAGTATATCGGCCCGATCCCGATAGCGTTCATAAACCGTCGGCGTGGTGGTTTTCGCAGCGCTGGCTACCGCTCGCATCGTCAGCGCTTTTTCTCCCCCACGCGCCCAAAGGCGCGACGCCGCAGTCAGGATTCTTTTCTCCAGATCGGGATCGGCATGCCGCGGCACGTTGCCTCCAAGCCAAACTTTAGTAACCTATTTGTTCCACAGCGTATTAGTAACGTTGTATACTTAATTCAAGGTACAAAGAACGCGACCTCGCAGAGTTGGGTCCCGCAGGATTCCGTTTCGACAGCCCTCCCATATGAATCCCGGGACCCTCTGCGTTCACTCCGGGATGTTCGCAAAAAGGAGCCCTTGCAGCATGCAGTCCGGAAGTAGAAAACAGATTGACGTGGCCCGTTTGAAAGCCGATGTAGCTGCGGCGGGAATCGAAATCCTCAGCGCTCATTGCGCCACAGACCGCATTCGCCTCAACTATTCCCCGGAAGACATTGTTGCCTTTGCCGAACGAAGCGCCTTAGAAAGCGCGATCATTTCTTCCCACGCACTATACCGTTTCTATTCCCGGATCGAGACTTGCTTGCGACAGGCGGACGAACCCAAACGTTGAACCTCTGCCTCACCGGTTATGCGCTGACCTACTTTTCCACCCGGATAAACTCGCCGGTGGAAGCATCGACCGACACAGTCAGCTTCGAATTTTCGCGGCCGGTCCCGAAAATGACATGCCAGATCAGTTGATTCGTATTGCGGTTCCAGTCGCACACGTATGTGACCGGAGTATCCGGTGTTTTTTCCAGAATCTTGTCGCCACCATGCTTCTGTGCCGTGGCTAGAGCCTGGTCGGAATCGATTTTCAGAAACTGTATGTCCCAAGTCTGCATAGAGGCGTTGGTCGGGCTATAGCTGTCCTCAATTCCGAAATTAATACCGCGCGAAGGCGCGCCCTCCGCCGTGCTCCCCGACCAGGTATAGGTCTTTGCGAGCCGTTGTGTTGCTGAAGCAAAGCCAGCGCGCCACACCGCCCATTTCCCGTCGTGCCCATTGCCATCGCTGGTTGCAATCGACTCCAGCCGATATGGCTTCGCATCCTGGTTCCACCCGCGCGCTGCCACGTACAGTTTCTGAAACCCCGAGCGCGCAGTCAGCAGTTCCGGACCCTTGACCTCCGGTTTCGCTTGTTCCGCCGGCTTCTCCGGCTCCGAAGAACAACTCGCCAGCATCGTCAGAAGAACTAGAACTGCGCTAATCGCCGTCGCACTGACACCGCGGAATTTCCTCCGGGTGTGCTTTGCGCGCACCAACGAACTGCCGGCTTCTATTGCGCATCGAGCGGAGGCAAGGCTCGCCCTTTCCATGGCATCCCTTCCTGACATAAACCGATATGGATTTGTTTGCGGGAACATTCTAACCGACCGGAAGTCCTTCGTGTACCTTCGTGTCCTTCCCGGTTATCGCCTTTGATTCTCTTCTGCGTAGCAAAGTCAGTACTTTTCGGGTTGAGGAACGTACCTAGAGCGTCCCCGAGGATCTATGCTGTTTGCCCGCGCTCGCGGAGCTGGCCGAAAGTTCAAGAATCCTGCGATACTTTCTCGCGTGGCAGAGAACTCTCACAACGCACGCTATTGGATTGAGACGCTGCAACTCAAGCCGCATCCCGAAGGTGGTCACTACCGCCAGACCTACAAGTCGGAGTTAACGATTCCTGGCAGTTCCTTACCCGCACACTGGGGGCCACGCGCCGTTTCAACCGCCATCTACTTCCTAATCGACGGGAGGAATTTCTCAGCCTTCCACCGTCTCCGATCCGACGAGGTGTGGCACTTCTACGCCGGCTCGCCGCTGCTGGTGCACGTCCTTGACCCAGCAGGGACATATTCGGCACTGCTCCTCGGGAACGATCCGGATGCTGGCCAGCTCCTTCAGGCCGTGGTGCCGGCTGAGAGCTGGTTCGCCTCGCACGTGGCAGATTGGACTGCCTGGGCGCTCGTGGGATGCACGGTAGCCCCGGGCTTTGAGTTAGCAGATTTCGAAATAGCGCGACGCGAAGATCTGAGCGCCACCTACCCAAAGCACCGCCAGCTGATTGCGCGGCTAACTCGCGACGAATTCTAAAAAACCACGGCTCGCGTTTTCTTTGGCTAGAGTCGCAAATGTGAAACGAATCACAGACTTATGTGATCGTAAGCACCGGGATTTCCGGGCACATCACCTTACGCTTGGGTTCTACTCGGGCCCTATTACTGTGAGGTCGTGCCCGGATGACGAAGTTACTGTGTGCCTGGTGCGGGACTGGTATTGAACGCCCGGGCTACAACCAAGACCTTGACGGACACACCAGTCATGGAATGTGTCCTGCTTGTTCGCGCGCTTTAGCCGTTCAGGAAAACGGTGTACCCCTGCAGCGCCACATCGATAGCATCCCAGTGCCCATACTGGTTGTCGATAGCCAAAACACAGTCATAGCCGGAAATGCCAAAGCCGCTGAGATTTTGGGCCAGAGATTGGATGGGCCGCCTGCGAGGCCACCGTTTGGGTTAGTGTTCGATTGTGTTCACTCGCATCTTCCGGAAGGATGCGGTCGCGCAATTCATTGCACGGGTTGTGTCATTCGTAAGAACGTTGCCGCGACTTTCAACACAGGTGAGCCTCACGTTTCGGTTCCAGCCACTCTTAGTGTCGATAGTCCAGATCATCCTTCTGAGACGGTCTTTCATATCACAACCGTCAAGGGAGACGGAATGGTTCTGATGAGAATTGAATCCACCAGGCCAGCCCCGAATCGCAATCAAAGCAGTTAAGAATTCGAAGCGAGAGATCGCTGCTTACTTTGCTGCCGTCGCCTTCTTCGGGAACATTTCCCCGATGCGTCTGATCTGCGCGCCCACACCCTTCAATTTTTCCTCGATGTGCTCGTAACCGCGGTCGATGTGATATACGCGGTCGACAATTGTCTCGCCCTCGGCAACGAGCGCCGCGAGTACCAGTGATGCCGAAGCGCGCAGATCGCTGGCCAGAACTGCCGCCGCGCTGAGCGGAGTCTTTCCTCGCACAACCGCTCGTCGTCCTTCGATCTTGATGCTTGCGCCCATGCGGACCAGTTCAAGCGCATGCATGAAGCGATTCTCGAAAATATTCTCGGTGATGATTGACGTGCCCTCGGCCTGCGTCACCAAGGCCATGTATTGCGCCTGGCAATCTGTTGGAAAGCCGGGATGCTCTTCAGTCGTCATATCGGCAGCGGTAAGCGGATTGTCGCCCATTACGCGGACCGCGTCCTCCGAACTCTTCGTCTTTACTCCGACCTCATGCAGTTTGCTGAGCAATGCGCCAAGGTGCGCCGGCTCACATCCCGCCACATTTAGATCACCGCCGGTCATGGCCCCCGCAATGATGAACGTGCCGGCCTCAATGCGATCCGGAATAATACGGTGCTTTGCCCCCTTCAGTTTGCTCACACCTCTCACACGAATGGTTGGCGTACCAGCGCCCTCGATTTTCGCGCCCATCTTGTTCAGCAGATCGGCGAGGTCAGCAACTTCCGGCTCACGTGCACAGTTCTGCAGAATCGTCTCGCCTTCGGCCAACGTCGCTGCCATCAGCAGGTCTTCGGTACCAGTGACAGTAATCTTGTCGAAGACAATCTCGTTGCCTTTCAGGCGATCCGCCTTCGCTTCGATGTAGCCGTGCTCCTGGGTGATCTTCGCCCCCAGTCGCTCGAGTCCCTTGATGTGCAGGTCAATCGGACGCGCCCCAATCGCACACCCGCCCGGAAGAGAAACACGTGCTCGCCCGCAGCGTGCCACCAGCGGCCCCAGCACGAGCGTAGATGCGCGCATCGTTTTGACCAATTCGTACGAAGCTTCTGGTGCAGCGAGATTTTCGCAATGAATCGTGGTGCGGTGCTGCGCGCGCCCGTACCCGAGTTCCACCTCGGCGCCCATCGCGGCCAACAGGTTGCGCGTGGTCTGAATGTCGCGAACCTGCGGGATATTTTCCAGTATGACCGGATGATCGGTCAGCAGCGCGGCGGCCATGCAGGGCAGCGCCGCATTCTTCGCGCCACTTACGCGGACAGCGCCAAGTAGCGGTTCTCCACCGCGAATCACAAACTTGTCCATGAATCGGTCCTTAGGCCGATTGTAACGGAGGCGTACCGCCTCTGAGTTGATGCCGGAAGTACGGGAGGGCTCCGTCTTTCGATGTGCTAAGATCGCGGCAGCGCAGAAGGGCGCACCCGGTCCGCGGAAAGGACAGAAGTCCACCTCGCATTCGACAATTCCCAGTACGAACTAACTTTCTGCCCGCAAGCACGCGGACCTCGGGCGCTGGAAAGGAAGTTCGTATGCCCGTAAGACGTCTTCCCGAGAAACCCAATCTTCAGCATCTGAAATATCAGGCGAAGGATTTGCTGAAGGGTCATCGCGCGCACGACCCCGCAGTCGCACAACGTATCCGCGAGTTCCACCCTCGCTGGACGAAAGCCTCCGATGCTCAAATCCTCGCCGCTCATCTCACCCTGAGCGATGCCCAGCTCGCCGTTGCGCGTGAACATGGATTCGCAACCTGGACCCGCCTGAAGCGGCGCATCGAGAAGCCCAGTCCGCCGGATCAACTCGATCGGCCGCATCATGAAAGGATCGAAGACCCGGTTTTCCGGTGGGCGGTCGATCTGATCGATGCTGGCGATGCGGATGCCTTGCGCGCTTTCCTCAAGAAGAACCCCAACCTCGTCAATCAGAAGGTCGTCTTCGAAGGTGGCAATTACTTTCGCAACCCAACGCTGCTGGAATTTGTCGCGGAGAACCCAGTGCGCCATGGCAAGTTGCCGGAGAACATCATCGACATAGCCAGGGTGATCCTGGACGCGGGCATCGAGCCCTTTGCGTTGAACGAGACGTTAATGCTGGTGGCCACAGGGTCGGTGGCGAGGAAATGCGGTGTACAGATTCCGCTCATCGATCTGCTGTGCGACCGCGGGGCGGATCCTGATCACGCCGCGGAAGCCGCCGCCGTGCTATTCGAAATGCCCGCCGTCGAGGCGCTGCTTAGGCGAGGTGCGAAGATGACTCTGCCGTTGGCGGCAGCTTTACCCAGAACCCAAGATGCCTACCGATTGCTCGCGAAAGCCGGCCCGGATCAGCGCCATTTGGCCCTGGCCCTGGCCGCCCAATACGGCCACGCAGAGATCGTGGAGTTGTTGCTCGATGCAGGCGAAGACCCCAATCGCTTTAATCCCGTCGGTGGACATTCGCACTCAACCCCGTTGCATCAGGCCGCCGGAAATGGGCATCTCGACGTGGTCAAACTCCTGGTTGCGCGCGGTGCAAGAACAGACGTGAAGGACATCCTGTTCGAAGGTACGCCCGCAGAATGGGCGCATCACAGCGGACAACAGGAAGTTGAGGCTTATCTCACGGAATCGCTCAGCCCAAGGACGCTTCCTGAGAATTGAGTCGTGCAATGGCCTGGCGCGCATGGCCTTTGGACGCCTTCAAGGCCGTTTCGGCTTTGGCACGGCTCACGCCGGCAGCAACCATGACAACTGCCACAGGAGTTCGATTTCCACTGGCTTTAAGGGTGCGCGCCGCCGTTTCACGATCGGCGCCCGTTGCCTGCTCGATGATTCGAATCGCCCGCTGAACCAGCTTTTCGTTCTTCGTCCACACATTCACCATCAGATTGCCGTAGACGTATCCCAGCCGGGCCATGGCTCCCGTCGAGATCATGTTCAGCACCATCTTGTGCGCGGTGCCCGCTTTCATGCGCGACGACCCCGCAAGAACTTCCGGCCCGACCTCCGTGACGATGGCGAAATCGGCTATCCGCTCCAGAGGCGAATTCCGGTTGCAGGTGAGAGCAACTGTCCGGGCCCCACGCCCGCGCGCGTATTCGACCGCTGCGATCGTGAACGGAGTCCGCCCGCTGCTCGCGATCCCGATCACGACATCGTGCTTACCCGGCTTTCGTTTCTTGATCTCCTGAATAGCGAGCTTCGTATCATCTTCACTCGCCTCGGTCGAAGCGCCCAGAGCCCGCGGCCCTCCCGCCATGATGTACTGCACCATGCGCGGGCTGATGTTGAAGGTCGGCGGAATCTCCGACGCATCGAGCGCCCCGAGTCGGCCGCTGGTGCCCGCGCCAACGTAAATTAATCGTCCGCCTTGGCGCAATCCGTCGGCCACTAAGTCGATGGCACGCGCTACTTGCGGCAGTGCTCGCCGTACGGCAGCCGCGACCGTCGCGTCCTGATCGTTGATGAGCCGGGCGATCTCTAACGACGACATCTGGTCGAGTTTCGCCGCCGTACTGAGAATCTGTTCGGTAGGAAGTTGCCTCAGATCAGACTGGGGGTGCCTCGAGCGCGTCAAGTCACATGCCTTTCGAGAGTTCAGATCGATTGGGAAGCTAAGCTGAACAGTTTATCAAGCCGTCCCTCATTGCTGAACGACGCGACCATGCCATCATGCCGATCAGCGCACTTCTCCACGATCGCTGCGGACCGTCTTAGCGGTCTCCGCGGTAACAGATTCGTCCAAGCTTCCCACAATACTATCGTGGACCTTTGGTCGTACTTGCTTGATTGCCTGATTTGAACAATCCGGCCATGTCCGATTTGTCAGGAAACTAATTGACAGCTGCCGATCGGAATCGATCCATAACGATGTCCCCGTATAACCGAGATGCCCGTACGAGTGCGTCGAGAAGTACTTGCCCGACTGTGATGGCGCCGAAGGCGTATCCCACCCAAGCGCGCGCGACGTGCCCGGCGGCGCAGGCTCGCGCCGCGCAAACAGCGCGATGGTCTCCGGCCGCAGGATCGGACGTCCCCCGGAGAGCATCCCATGTGCGAAGCGCGCCAAGTCTCCTGCCGTGGCAAAAAGACCCGCATGGCCGGCGACTCCTCCGAGAACAAACGCGTTCTCATCCTGGACTTCGCCTTGAACAATGCGATTGCGGAATGTGCTGTGCGGCTTCGTGGGATTTGCTTCAATCTCGCGCTCATCCGCCGTAGGCGGGATCCTAGGCCGAAGTTCGCGTGGAGGATTGAACGTTGTCCTGGTCATCCCAAGCGGTCCAAAGACTTCTCGCTGGCAAAAGGCATCGAGCAGTTCTCCCGCGAGTCGTTCGAGTGCCAAGCCGAGCACGATGAATCCTATGTCGCTGTATTCGGCGCGCGTCCCCGGATCGGCCGTGAGGGGCGTAGTAACGGCAGCTTGAAGCAGTTCTTCGCGCGTCCTCGCCCTCAAGAAGAGCTTTTCGTAGGCCGGAAGCCCGGAACAATGGGCGAGGATCATGCGAAAGGTAACGGAACCGCGGCGTGGATCGTCCGTCAGGAACTCCGGGACGGTGCCACACACCGGAGCCTCGAGTTCCAGCAGCCCCCGTTCGTGCAGAATCATTGCCACTGTCGTGGTGGCAACTGCCTTTGTGACGGAAGCCAGGTCGAACAGCGTGGAGGGGGACACCTCGACATCTAAGTTGCCACCCGGTCCCGCCAAAGAACCGCCCGCCACCGGTAGGGCACCCTCGAGGCTGTTCTCATGAACGAACTTGCCGAACGATTGCAGCGCCACCAACTTGCCCAAATGGGTTACTGCGATCGATGCGGCAGGGAAGGCGCGGCTGACGATGGCCTCGCGCACCAGGGAAAATGCTGACGAAAATCGCTGTTCCTGCTGCTCGAATGCCGGAACGAGAGTTGGTGTGCCGTTGAGAATTTTCGTGCTCGCCAGAAATAGATTCTTGGCGCGTTATAGCAGAGTAGCGCGCGAGGGTAAAGGTGACTGATAGTTATCGAGGGACATAGGCATTCGCCCGATTACCGGAGATTGTTGAGGCTTGGCGCCGGGTTGTGTAAAGTCAGACCATCTCTTCATTCAGGTTGAAATCGATGTTGCGAATTCACGACGCGCGGCCACACGGGGGGTGCAGTCTTCGTGTGCTTTTTATTGTTCCGGGCATTTTGTTCGGATCACTACTGATGGCTGAACAAGCGCCTCCGGGCGCAACTGCTGCTTCCCGCCAGGTTGCTGGCTCGGCATCTTCGGCGGCGTCGAATCCTGTGAAGTTGGTGGCGGTCGATTCTGTTATTCAGCAGGCGATTACAGAGGGAAGCATCCCCGGTGCGGTGCTGATGGTGGGGCACAACGGCAGGGTCATTTACCGCAAGGCATACGGATATCGCTCCCTCGAGCCGCGGCGCGAACTGATGACCCTCGACACGATTTTCGATCTAGCGTCGCTGACGAAAGTGATTGCCACCACCACGGCAGTTATGCAGTTGATGGAATTAGGGAAGATCCGGTTGAACGATCCGGTCACAAAATACATTCCGGAATTTGCGCAGAACGGCAAAGACGATATCACCATCCGTCAGTTGCTGACGCATTATTCCGGCCTGGCGCCCGATCTTGACCTTGAGACCCCATGGGAAGGGAAGCAAACGGCGTATCAATTGGCTGCAGTCATGCCCCCGGAGACGACGCCCGGTTCCGGTTTCGTCTACAGCGACATCAACTTCATCATGCTCGGCGAACTGGTCGAGAAAGTCTCCGGGGAGACGCTCGACGCCTATACTGCGAAACACATCTTCACGCCGCTCAGAATGAGCCACTCCCGTTATGTCCCTCCTGTGCTCTGGGGGCCGAAGATTGCTCCCACGCAGTATGATGAGAAGGACAAGATGCTGCGCGGCCTGGTGCACGATCCCACGGCGCGGCGCATGGGCGGGGTCGCGGGCCACGCGGGATTGTTCTCCACCGGCGACGATCTGGCCAAATTTGCGCAGGCACTGCTGGATGGTGGCGACGGAGTCTTGTCTCACGATGCCGTAGAGAAGATGACGGCGCCCGAAACGCCGCCAACCGCGCCGGTTCTGCGCGGCTTTGGCTGGGACATCGATTCGCCCTTCTCCTCCAATCGCGGCGACCTGTTGCCGGTCGGTTCCTATGGGCACACGGGATTTACCGGGACGTCCTTGTGGATCGATCCCACAACGCAGACCTACATCATTCTTTTGACAAACGCCGTGCATCCGCGCGGAAAGGGAAATGCGATCGGCCTTCGCGGAAAAGTTGCCACGGAAGTTGCTGCCGCACTCAACCTCAAGACCGATGAAAAAGAGGCGCAGCGCTGGAAGAGCATCACCGGCTATAACGAGGCTTTCAGCGCAGCCCGCCGCATGAGTGCTCGCAACGGTGCGGTGAAGACCGGGATCGACGTTCTCCAAGAGCACGCATTCGATGTACTCAAGCTCCCTGCGGACGCACCCCCGCAAGCGAAAAAACACATCGGAGTAGTGACGAATCAGACCGGAGTCAATGCATCAGGCCAGCGCACAATTGACTTGCTCGCGCAGGCGCCGGGCATTTCGCTTGATGCGATCTTCAGTCCGGAGCACGGCGTAACTGGCACGCTTGACACGACGGATATCAACAATTCGAAAGACGCCGCCACGGGGGTTCCCGTCTACACTGTGTATGGGGCCAGCGATACGGCACGGCGTCCGTCGCCCGACGTCCTCCGCACACTCGACGCGATCGTTTTCGATATCCAGGATGCGGGCGTGCGCTTCTACACGTACGAGACGACTCTGGGATACTTCCTAGAGGCCGCGGCGAAGGCCGGAATCGAGATTATCGTCCTCGATCGCCCGAATCCCATCACGGGTTCCTTCGTGCAAGGACCGCCGGCCGATTCCGGGCATGAGAGTTTCACCAACTACTGGACTCTGCCGGTGCGCCATGGCATGACCATGGGCGAACTGGCGAGAATGTTCAACGCCGAGCGCGACATCAATGCCAAACTGACGGTCGTTCCCCTTGAAGGGTGGCAGCGCGGCGATTGGTTCGACTCGACTGGGCTGGAGTGGGTAAATCCCTCGCCCAACCTGCGCAGCGTGACCGAAGCGGCACTATATCCGGGCGTCGCCCTCATCGAGGGCGCAAACATCTCGGTGGGGCGTGGAACTGACTCTCCCTTTGAACTGGTGGGAGCGCCGTGGATCAAGAGCAAGGAATTTGCGACGTATCTAAACGCGCGCGTCATCGCGGGCGTGCGCTTCGTGCCGATCACCTTCACGCCCACGTCGAGCAACTATGGCGGGCAGGCATGCCAGGGAGTGAACATCATCGTGACCGACCGCAACGGCTTCGATGCGCCAGAACTCGGCCTGGAGTTGGCAGCCGCCCTGCACAAGCTCTATACCGCCGATTTCAAGATTGACAAGATGCAGGGATTGCTCGTGAACCAGGCAGCCTACGACGCCCTGATCGCCGGTCAAGACCCGCGCCGCATCGCGCAGGACTGGATGGATGACTTGGCGAAGTTCGGGAAGATCCGCGAGAAGTATCTGATGTACAAATAGGTGTGTTGAGGTAATTCAGCAACCCGGCCCGCAGCCGATCGGCGTTCATCTCCACCCATTACGTTGCGACCTGCGCTCCGATCAAAAGCCGTGTCATCCTGAGTCGCGTTCTTTGCGCCGGAGGACCTATGTACTTCCCCGCTTTGTGGAGCTAGTCCCATCATTGGTGGGCAGCCGATTTAGCGATTTCGGCCCCACAGTAACTGTCACAGAAGTGACCCTTCGTAATTTGTTGATTCTCCATGATCGATGCACAATGCATTTGCCCACCACTTCGTAGCGCAGCGGTCACACCTCCCTATGGGGAAGCCATCGCTGAACGACCTGTTCTGGCCTGACGGGGAATCGAGAAGTCATGTCTCGCACGAAAGCGACCATCCTCTGCATTGACGATCACTGGAAGGGTCTGATCGCGCGCAAAATGTTGCTGGAAAAGAACGGATATGAGGTGCTCGAAGCCAGTGGTGTAGAGGAAGGATTGAAGCTGTTCCTTTCACGCAACGTCGACGTCGTGCTCCTCGATTACCAGATGCCCGGGACAAGCGGCGACGTTGTTGCCGAGAAAATGAAGCGCATCAACGCGCAGGTCCCCATCATGCTTCTCTCGGCCTACGGCCCGCTGCCCAAGAGCAAGCTGCGCGCCGTGGATTCGTTTCTGACCAAGTCACAGCCGCCCGACATTCTCTTGTCCACCTTGCAAGATTTGCTGGGCGATCAGCATAAACCTTTTTTCTCCCGTTGGCTCGATCAATGGAAGAACCGAAATCAGGTGAGCTCGTGAAATTGTTGAAATTTCTTCTCCGCCAAAGTTGCTCGCACCGCTTCTCGTGGCCACGCATCGACGAGAACGGGCGTCATTATCAGATCTGCCTGGCCTGTGGAACAGCCTACGAATATGACTGGAGAATAATGCGCAGGACGAAACGTCTGCTTGTGTCAACCTTCCAGCACGAGCTGCACGGCAATAGTCTCTCGCATTAAGCGTGGACAAAAGCCCCGTTGCGCGCCGCTGAAAAACTTCGGGGATATGTCATGAGTCACTTTGTGCAACGTCAGCCTGCCAGAAGAGCGCCACGCGTGAACGTTCGCGGAACTATCGCCGCGATGATCCGTCTTGAGAACGGGCGCCAGCATTCCGCGAAACTTCACCAGCTCTCAATCACCGGAGGGTTGCTGGATATCGCAAACTACGTGGAAGAACGCTCCTGGGTGGATGTGACCATTTACCTGAGTTCCGGTCCCGTGCGCGGCACGGCGGAGATGATGTTTCCCATGTTGGGGGCGGTTGGATATCTACAGCCATTTCGGTTCACCAATCTGCAGGACCAGAACCTTCACGCTCTGGATCGGGAAGTGACTATATTGCTGAAGCAATCGGCAACATCCAAAGCGGGCGATCTGGGACTTCGGGCACCACGATATTACCTGGAATCGTGGTAAGGGCCTTCTGCTCAGGCAATTCGCTCACCTCGATCACAAAGCGGCAGAGACCCGTTCTCACAAATTCCGGCGGATAACTCCATACTGGTAATCCTGCATCCTAGCGGCTAAAAGCGTAGTAAGCTTGGGCAGACGGCCGACGCTCCGGAGGTGCGGCATGCGCATTTTTTGGACATTGTTGCTCATCTCTTCTGGGATGGCGTTCGCGCAGTCAGCGGAACAGCCTGCACCAAAGCTGCCGGACGCACAAGCCGCACCTGCAGCCCAGACCCATAAGACCGGCGACGCGACTTCAGCATCGACGGGCGCGAGTGTGGAGGAGGTGCGCGACGCTCACGCCGCTGTGATCCCCGCCGGGAGCAAGATCCCGTTGCTGCTCAAGCAGGCCATCTCGACCAAAAACGCGAAGGAGGGTGATCCCGTCTATGCCGAAACCGCCTTCCCCTTCGTCCAGAACGATCACATTCTGATTCCCGCCGGCACCTATATCCAGGGGAAGATCGTTCACACCGAACACGCCGGACGGTCCAAGAAGCGTGCGGAACTCCTGATCCACTTCACTTCGATGATTTATCCGACCGGATATACGGTGATGCTGCCGGGGTCGGTGGACAACACTCCCGGTGCTGCCGATAACAGTGTGAAGGATAAGGAAGGCACCATTCAGCAAGACAAGGACACAGGCAAACGGGTGGAAGACGCTGCAAAGGGCGCGGCCGTTGGAGGCACGATTGGCACCATCGGCGGAGCAGCGGCTGGTGGATACAATGGCGCCCGCTACGGCGGCCTGGCTGGAATCGCCAGCGGCGTGGCTTGGGCCCTGTTGAAGCATGGCCCGGAAGTAAGGCTCGAGGTAGGTACCTCCATCGAGATGGAGATCCAGCGCGATGTCAAAATCGATTCCAGCCGCATTCAGGTCGCCAAGGCACAATAGGGAGGCTCTTACAACTAGTGCTCCTTGTCATCCTGAGGCGCGGTCATGCGCCGGAGGACCTATGCAGTTCGGCCGGAGTGCAAAGCTCCTTGCATGCGCAGAAATCACGGCGAACTCCCGCATCAACCCAAGCAACTTTAGGTTGACCAATTTGCGCGCCGCTTGCATCCCGCTGCTATACAATCCGCGGTAGGGCGTAGCTGGCCCCAAGTGGGAGGTCCTTGTGGAAGCATTCGGCTTTGGCTTTGGAACCATCATCATCGTCATTGTCGCCATTTACCTTCTTAGTTCCATAAAAATTCTGGCGGAATATGAACGCGGCGTGATCTTTCGGTTGGGTCGCTTGTTGGAACGGGCTAAGGGACCTGGCGTGATCCTGGTATTTGCGCCGATCGATCGCATGGTGCGCGTTTCGCTGCGGCAGGAGGCCCTGGAAGTTCCACCTCAGGACATCATCACGCGCGACAACGTCACTCTGAAAGTCAATGCGGTGATCTTCCTGCGCGTGATTGATCCGCGCAAGGCAGTCGTGGAAGTTTCAAATTACGTTTACCAGACATCGCAGTTTGCGCAAACCACGTTGCGCTCAGTCCTGGGCGAGCAGGAACTCGATGAACTGCTGGCACACCGCGACAAGATCAACTTGCGCCTGCAGAGCATTCTCGACACCCACACCTCGCCATGGGGAGTGAAAGTTACGAATGTAGAGGTCAAGCAGGTCGATCTGCCAGAGTCGATGCTTCGCGCCATGGCCAAGCAGGCCGAGGCCGAGCGCGAGAAGCGGTCGAAGATTATTCACGCGGAAGGTGAATACTCGGCGGCACAGCGCCTGGTCGACGCGGCGCATCTGCTCTCGGGCGAGCCTGTCAGCGTGCAGTTGCGCTATCTGCAGACGCTCACTGAAATCGGCGTCGAGAAGAATACGACGGTAATCTTCCCGGTGCCCGTCGACTTCTTCCCGGGTATTCAAAAGCTCTTGGATAAGGTAAGCGAGGCTAAGCCGGCGCCGGCGCCGGTGCCAGCGCCAGCGAAAACGGTTTAGGCTTCTCTTGTTTCATGCGGGGGAGGGCGGACGATTAGGACCGCCCGATGCTCGGCCGCAGGGCGGCAGTACGATGCGCGCCATTGGGGGATTGGATTATGGCTTCGTCAGAAGATACTGAGATAACACTGGGGACAGGGAAACTGCTCTTCCTCTTCTTCGGTCTGGTCGGCGTGTGTGCACTGTTTTTTGCGCTGGGGTATTCGCTGGGGCGGAAATCGGAGCCATCGATCGCGAGCGCAAGCACTTCTGCCACCCCGCAGGTCTCCTCCAACAGCACCAAAGCCAGCGGTGCAGCAGCGACGCCGGCGCAGCCCATGACGTTCTACAAGGCCGTCGAGCAGAAAGATGCCAACGCCGAACTAACCCCGCCACCGGATACGAAGGCCGCTGATACGACACCTGGCGCCGCAACTAATAGCACCAGTACGACTGCACCAGCCCCAACCGCGACAGCAAATCCGAACGATTCGCCCACGACGCTGCCAACCTCGGGCTACTTTGTCCAGGTGGCCGCTGTCAGCAAGCAGGAAGATGCCCAGGCCTTGGTCGATGCGCTGAAGAAAAAGGACTATCCGGCATTCGTCGCTGCCCAGGTCTCCACTGACAAGCTTTTTCGTGTGCAACTCGGGCCCTTCACCGAGGTAAAAGAGGCAGAGGCCACGCGCACCCGGCTGATCGGCGATGGGTACAGCCCGATTCTGAAGAAGTAGTCATAGATTGACACCCATCGATTTTCGCGATATCTGTATTCCACCATGTCCTCTGAGAACTCTCTGGACCGTGCCCTCCACGCGATTGCTGATCCCACTCGCCGGCGCATTTTGCTCGCCTTGAAGCAAGGTGCTGAGAGTAAGACTCCAGCGCCTAGGCATATTCATGCCTCATGCCTGTGCGGAGGCGATATCGAAGAGCGCATCCAGCTCTCGCAGCCGACAATTTCCCATCACATGTCGATTCTGACCAAAGCCGGCCTGGTCGAGGCCACCAAACATGGGCAGTGGCGCTGGTATCGCCGAAACGAAAAGGCCATCCGGCAAGTGGTGAAGATGTTGAGGGGAAAGTTGTAGCAGACTAGAGAAGTCAGAATTCAGAGTGCAGAAGTATTCGTCAGAAAAGATACTTCGGCATTCTGACGTTTTACTTCTACCTTCCAAGTGCCCACTTTTCCAGATCGCCTGTCGAGCGCAGCAGACCCAGTTGCGCCCGCTGCAGTTCAAATGTGACATCCTGGAGCGTGATAAAGCGCTCGCTCACCTGCGATCGGGCATTGTCGAGGTCATGCAGGTTGGCGGTGCCCGAATCCATCCGTGTCTGGACCGCCGCCAGATCCTTCTGGGCAATCTCGGCTTCCAGTTCGGCGACATCGCGTGCCGCTTGCATCTGTGCCACTGATCGCTGCAGGCGCAGTGTCTGCTCCGAGACCTGATTCTTCGCGGCCTCAGCCTGTTTGCTGGCCTTCAGCGCGTCGGCGTCCGCAGTCTGTGCGCGGGCGCGCAGCGAGGAATTAAAAAGCGGGAAGCGAATACTCACACCAATCGTCGCATTGTTCCGCTGGAAGGTGTTGGCCACACACAACACCTGCGTGCCGCCCACGGTGCAGGGCTTTGCAGGGATGTAGTAGTTCTCAAAATTATTGAACTTGGAGAGCAGCGCGTACTGTGCTGCGAAATCAAAAGAAGGCCACAACTCCTTGCGCTCACCCTGTGCGCGGAGATATTGCGCGCGAGCGTGCTCCACTGCGGCTTGTACCGCGGGGCTGGAATCGGCTGCAATTTTCGGCGTGTCATCCGAACTGGCCTCAGCGGGAACGGCAGGAATCGAATCCGCATCCGTCTGAATGCCCATCGCGGGGAGTCCCGTGAGTTTGGAAAGATGTTCGCGAAGCACATCGGCCGCACCCTGGGCTTCCGCGATGCGCAAGCGGACACGTGCGGCTGAAAGCCGCGCCTTCGTGCCCTCGATTTCCGTATCAACCCCCTCTTTGACCCGCACTGCGACGGCGGTCTCGATCTTGTTCGCGTCCGATTGTGCTTCCTGCAGTTTCACCAGTCGTTGTTCCCATTTTGCCAATTCCTCGTAGCTTTGCGCTGCATCCTGGATGACCTGGTTGCGTTGATCTTTCGTTCTTAACGAGGCCACTGTCGATTCCGCCTTGGCCGACTTGAGATAGTCACGTAACGAAAAATTCAGCAGTGCCGACTGCGCATTGACGTTGAACAGTGACGGAGCCGCGCCCTCAAGTGAAAGAGGGAATCCGTAGGAATACCCCAATCCGGCCCCAGTCATGAGCTGCGGAATGTAGCTGTCACGCAGTTCATGATACGCAGCGTCCGCGCGCTGTTCATCCGCGGCAGCGATTCCGGCGCCGGTGGAGTGCGACAGCGCAAGTTCGACCACACGCTTCAGCGGGACTGGTTCAGCCAGCAGGGAACTCGGCAGCAGGACAATTCCGGCGATTAGAAAATACGCAAGCGGACGGCGGCTCGAAGGTTTCATTGCGTCCCTTTCAGCAGCGAGGTGAACGATCGGATGAAGAATTCGGATGCACGGGAAATTCTAAACGCGTGCCGCAAGCACGAATATCAGGAGGTACCCATCCGGCTTGCGACAAAAGTCGGAATTCGCTGCCGCTTCTCAGAACGCAGCAAGATGAGACACCCGCAGGCCTTAGTGGTCGACGCGCTTCAAATCTTCTTCGGCGCGGCGGTAATTACGGAAGAGCGCGAGGGCGGCGCGGTATTCCGCCGCGGCGCCACGATGATCTCCCTGTCGTTCGAGCAACTGGCCCCAATACTCGTGTGCCTTGAAGGCGGGTCCTTCTTCCACGGTGCCGGCCGAAAAGTAGCGTTGCAGCAGACGGATGCCTAACGCCGGATCGCGTCCCGTGCGCATCAGCAGGCTGGCACCATCCATCAGAGCTTCGTGATGATCGATGGGCGCGTTCTCCACTTCGCGCAGTGCCTTCTCCATCTCGTCGAGGCGGTTGACGTGGCGAAAGAAGATGGCGAGTTCAAGCCACGCCCGCGCGCCAGAGTGGGTAGCCGCAATGCCGGCACGATATTGCTTTTCAGCGTCGCCCAGGTCTTTGTTCTTTTCGGCAATGCGACCGAGCATCCAGTAGGCCATGCCGGGCTTCACCGGCATCAACGCGTTCGCCTGCTCGCGTGCCTTATCCTTTCCCCCGCCCACGATTCCCGGAGCTTCCAGGTAAAATTCTCCCAGATCCACTCGCGCTTCCCAGTCGTTCGGGGCGAGTTCCACCGCCCGCTCAAATGAATTGCGGACCTTTTTCGCCAGGCTCGCAGCCGATAGAAATCCGGCGCGGTCAGCCTTCTCACCATAGATGCGTCCGAGCCAGAGGGAGTACGAACTCTTCTGCGGATCGAGATTGTGGGCGCGTTCACAGTTGTCGATCCCGCGGTCCCATTCTTCTTGCATGAAATACGCTCGGCAGAGCAAGTTATAACCTGCCGGGTCATTGGGAGCCTGGCGAACTTGCTGCTCGAAGACTTGCACCGCCTCATCCACGCGGCCTGACGCTAGCACTTCTTCCGGAGATGCTGCCGCCGATACGTCAGGAAGCACGAATACTGAAGTGAGCAGCAGCGAAAGAATTACGTTTCGGCACATAGTTCAGGGCACGACCTTTACCGATGCGCCATCGGACAACGGTTTCACCTCTTCCGCTGGTAGCGCTACCAGATCGCCTTCCGACAGTCCGGAAGTGATTTCGACGCGCGTCAAGTTCTGCAGTGAGAACTGGATGTCCTGGTGCTTGATGTGATTGTCGACGATCTTGAAGACATAAGGAGCACTGTCATCAATGTGCATGGCGTCGCGCTGCAACGTGAGGACATTATCGTGTTCAGCGGCAACGATGGTCACGCCAAGGTTGATGTTGGGCAACAGGCGGTGATCCTGGTTGTCGATGAGGCAAGTTGTCTCACCCACGTTTCGATTACCGCGCGGCTTGACCGTCGATGGCACGCTGTTGACCGTGCCAATCCATGTGCGGCCGGGGACGGCGTCCCATGTGGCTTCAACACGCTGTCCGATCTGCAGGCGTCCGATGTCGGGTTCATCAACAAAGGCGCGTACCAACACTTTGGAGAGATCGGCTTCCTGGAGTAACAGGTCGCCAGTCTGCACGAATGCGCCCTCCTTGACGGGAAGGGAATAGACGGTTCCCTCGAACGGTGCGCGCACGCTTGACTTGCTGAGAGCGTCGACCGCGTTGACGTAGGCCGCTTGTGCTTCAGCCACCTGCGATTCCGTACGAGCGACCTCGGGTGGGGAATAGCGATCCTTCTGCTTCTGCTCCAGCAAATGCAAGTCCGCTTCGGCGCTGGCCAGCGTTTGCTCCGCCTGCCGGACCTCTCCCGGCGACGCGGCGCCCTGCTGTTGCAGTCGGCGATAGGCATCAAGATTTCGCTGTGCGGTATCGCGTGCGGCACGGGTCTTGATCAACTGCGCGTTCAGCGTGATGACCTCCTCCTGGGTGCCGCTGTTTTTCGTGGCGGCGAGGTTCGCGTGCGCGGCTTTGATCTGCGCCTCGGCGCGTGCAGCCTGGCTGCGGATATCCGAGTCATCAAGTTCCAGCAGCAATTGACCCTTGCGAACATGATCGCCTTCCTTCACTAAGAGGTGTTTGACGGTCGTAGCGATAGGCGCGTGTGCTTCGAAATTCTCTACCGGTTCGACCTTTCCGTTGGTCGACACTAAGCTGCGAATGGGGCCGCGCGTCACTCTGACGCCGTGTACCTTGAGCGGAGTCTGATGGAGATAGAAATAAAGTATGACGAGAAGTATGACGAGTACGGACGCAATCCAGATCCACCGCCCGCGCGACGGCGTTTGCGAGTTGTTATTCAACGCCAATCTGTTGTTCTTTCAGTGTGCGGCAGGATTTTCTGTAAGCAGTAATTTATCACCCGGAGGCCGCGACAGAACAGGCAGGCTCTACCCGAAAGGTACTAGTTTTGATGCAGGCCGAAAGCCATCGGCTGCATGAAGTGCGCTCCAAGGGCGCCGGTTTGCTTACTGGCTTCCCGACACCGGGCAATCTCCGTTTCGAGGAACGAAGCCGATACAATACCGAATATGCCGAAGTCTCCACGTTACACGCCAGAGCATGCTGCGGCAGGCCTCGATCACCGCTTCCCCGCGATCGAGACTTGGCCAAACCAGTTTCCGGGATACGAGATCGTTGTTGACGATCCGGAGTTTACGTCCGTCTGTCCCAAGACCGGGCTGCCCGATTTTGGCGTGCTTAAAATCCAGTACATGCCTGACAAACACTGCCTGGAGTTGAAGTCGCTGAAGGAATACCTGCAAAGTTACCGCAACCTGGGGATTTTCCAGGAGAACATCGTCAACCAGGTGCTCGCAGATGTCGTGAAATGGGCAAAGCCAGTATGGGCTGAGGTGCGAGGAGAGTTTCGCCCCCGCGGCGGGATTTCGACCACGATTATGGCACGGTGGCCGAGGCCGAAAAAGCGATAATCACCCACGATACGAAGTTGCCCGGAGAGAATTGTTTCCCCAGGTTCTTCCTTCGTGTAACTTCGTATCCTTCGTTCAAGATGCTCGTCCCGCCCATGCCCTCGCCTTCATCGTGTTATATTCGCTCGACCCGTGTCCCGGCAGGATCTCCAACCGTACAACGCGCTTCTTGTTCTGACGGCGCTTAATCTGCTGAATTATGCGGATCGTAATGTGCTGTTCGCCGTACAGCCGCTGGTGCAGCAGGAGTTCCACGTTACCAAGGAGCAGATCGGCATCCTGACCAGTGCGTTTCTTGGCTTCTACATGATTGCGGCCCCATTTGTTGGGCCGCTGGCCGATCGCTACTCGCGCAAACTCATCATCGTCCTGGGTGCGATCTTTTGGAGCGGGCTGACCTTGCTCACCGCCGTCACGCACAACTACACCGAACTGCTGATCCGGCATACGCTGGTCGGAGTCGGCGAGGCAACATTCGTCACGATTGCTCCTACGTTCGTGGCAGATCTGTTCCATGAGAATGTGCGCGGACGGATCCTGGGCGTGTTCTATCTGGCGATCCCTGTCGGTTCGGCGGCGGGATATTTGCTAGGAGGGTATCTCGCGCCTCAGTATGGCTGGCGATTTCCTTTTTACATTGCGGCTGCTCCGGGATTCGTGCTGGCGCTGGTGGTCCTGCTGCTGAAGGAACCGCCCCGCGGACAATTTGATTCGCTGAAGGAGACTCCCGAGCGCGGTACCGTTCTCGGCTTGGTCCGGAATCCGGCATTCCTCACCGCGACTCTGGGGATGGCTTTCATGACCTACTCGCTGGGCGGAATTCAAGTCTGGATTCCACAGTTCCTCTACAGCGAGCGGCATTTCACCTTGGAAAAAGCCAACTTGATGTTCGGAATCATCATCGTGATTGATGGCATCCTGGCAGCTCTGGCCGGCGGATGGCTGGGCGACTATCTGCTGCCCCGGATGAAGAGTGCATATTACTTCGTCTCGGCGGCCAGCATGCTGCTGGGGATCCCGGTAATGATCGTTGCCTTGTTTAGCAAAGGACCTCTGATGATTCCAGCCATCGGTGTGGCTGCGTTCTTCCTGCTGCTCAACACCGCGCCGTTGAATGCAGCAGTCATCAACTCAGTAGGAGCACACATTCGAGCGACTGCATTAGCGGTGAATATCTTTATCATTCACATTCTGGGCGATGTGCCTTCGCCAACCATGATGGGATGGGTAGCCGATCATCGCTCGCTACAGGCAGCTTTTGTCCTGCCGGTCATCGCTATGGGGATTTCTTCTGCCATACTGTTCTACGGGATGCGGTTTGCGCCGGCCGTTGCTTTAGATGGGCAAAAGCTGGTTGGTGTAGCCCCGGACGCCTCGTCCGGGGTTGCGCGCGATGGCGCGCAATAAACACAGTTGATGCCTGGTGACAATTTGGATACCTCCCTTCGCTTCGCTCAGGGTTGCGTGGCGGACGAGGCGTCCGCCCCTACACATGAAAGTGCACGATGGATCGCGTAGTTCTCTCCCATGACTTACTTCTTTTGGATTACTGGAATTATCCTCGCGCTGGCGTGGTTTTCCCGAATTGTGGATGCCGCGCTGGGCATGCCTTCCGTCGCGGATGTTTCCCGTCCCGACTGGGACTGCAATCCGGTGCTGCCTTCCGGCAATCCTCGCGTTTCGATCATCGTTCCTGCTCGCAATGAAGAGGAGACCATCAAGCAGGCACTCCAGACTTTGCTTGCACTGGATTACGACAACTATGAAGTGATTGCGGTAAATGACCGGTCGACCGACCGGACGGGCGAGATTATGGAACGTGTGGCGAGAGAATATCGACCTGCGGATTTGACGAGCCCAAATCTCAGCCCTTTCCAAAACCATGGGGAAGCGGGGCACGCCATTATGCGCGTGATTCATCACGCCGAGCTGCCTCCGGGATGGCTGGGTAAGACTCACGCCATGTGGACAGCAGCGAACCAGGCGTCGGGCGATTGGCTATTGTTCACCGATGCCGACGTGCTCTTCAAACCCGACTCGCTGCGGCGGGCGGTGGCGTACGCCGAGGCCGAGCCGGCGGATCACGTGGTGCTCTTCCCACGCATGATCATGAAGCGGCCAGGGGAGTACATGATGATCGCGTTTTTCCAGACGATGTTCATGTTCGGGCATCGTCCGTGGAAAGTTGCCGACCCAAGCACGGACGATCACATGGGTGTGGGCGCGTTCAACCTCGTGCGCCGGCGTATCTACGACGCAATCGGGACATATGAGGCGCTGCGCATGGAAGTGCTCGACGATATGAAGCTGGGGAAAGTGGTCAAGAAGAACGGATTCGCGCAGCGCAACGTCTTCGGCGGAGACTTGATCTCGATCCGCTGGGGACATGGCGCATTCGGCATCGTCAACAATCTCACAAAAAATTTCTTCGCCGTGCTGTCGTTTCAAGCGTGGCGCACTTTGCTTTCAGCGTTCGGCTTGGCATTTATCAATCTTGGACCTTTTTTGGGCATCTGGTTCGCCCACGGTTGGGCGCGGGTACCTTTTGCGATTGCTCTAGGATCGATTCTGCTGATCTATATCGGCATGTCGTGGCGCTCGTCAGTGCCGCCCTATTACTTCCTGTTGCATCCCATGAGCACAGTGATGTTCATCTATACGCTCCTGCGGTCGATGTGCCTGACCTTGTGGAATGACGGCATCGTCTGGCGCGGGACGAAGTATCCGCTGGAGGAATTGCGAAAGGGCATGGTGTGAGTACGCGGAGGATCCACGTCGTGGTGGTAAAGTTGGCCTGATGGCCGACACCACCGGTTCCGAGATCTTTGAGCAGATCGTGGAGTGGGCTTACAACACTCTGCCGCAGAAGATCAAAGATCTACCAGACTTTCCTGGCATTCAAATAGTGAACGAGCCTCCGGTCCACGTACTCGAAGATATATCGAAAAAAAGGAAATGGCGCCGTGGAACTGAATTATTGGGATTGTACAGCGGCGTATTGAGGACGAAGCGCTCGTTCGCACAATTGCAGTATGCTCCCGACTTGATCTTTGTTTTTCGTGGGCCCATTCTGCGGTGCTCGAAAGGAGACTTGCGAACTGAAGTAAAGCGGGTGGTTTGGCACGAAGTTGCACACTGGCTCGGCTACGAAACTGAGGAGCAAGTAAAGGTGCTGGGTTTATAAGCCACCGAAAAGCCAGATCAGTCAGCTAGCTACTGCGGATCGTCCGCCTCCACATCATTGCCGTACGTCGCCGTCGGGCCGGTCGTGGGTTTTGTTTTCTTCGGCTTCTTTGTGGGATACAGCCGCCCGGCGCTATAGTGCCCGCGGTTTTCTACATCGTAGTTCTTGGGCAGTGGCGGGATCATGGCCGCGCCGCCTTCGATCTGGCTGATGCGGCTCAGGATGATTTCCGGCCGTCCATCATAGACCCTGAGGAGTCCGCGGACTTCGATCGTGCGTCCGGTCAAGCGGCGGACGTCGCCGACGTCCTTCAGATCGTGACCAAAGACAACCACGGTGAAGGGGCAGGCTATGGCGTCTTCGCAGAAATCGAGGAAGTGGACACCCTTCACCCCGACTTTAACCCGCACCACTTTCCCGCTGACGCACTTCGTTTCGCCAACGTGCTGAGCGGCCTCGTGGATGGGAACGCAGTCGGCGGCTTGGGCGGTGCATGGCGTTAAAAGAATGCAGAGGAGCGCGATCAGGTTTCCCGCCTTGGCCAACAGCACCGCTCGCACTGCCGGGCGTTGCCCCGAACGGAACGCGTCCGTCCCTACACGAGTCGTGCTGGTTGCGGCATTCCAGACGAGCATGGGGTGATTCTAGGAATCGCCAGAGGACGGTGTCTGTGATGGGGCAGGATTTATTTGCAGAAACGTTCCGGAATGGAATTCCCGATCTGGGCAGATCTCCTCTGAATCACCTTTCAATCGTTTTCGGGGGTTCCCACTTCCCGCATCGGCGAGAAGTGGGGCACTCCCGGGAGATCTGGTGATTGAGACCAACCTCGAAGAGATCTACTTGAACGACTTTACCGCGGCCGCTTCGTCGTCTTTTACGTCAAAAACGGTGTAGAGCTTCGTGATCTGCAGCAGATCGTTCACCTTCTTGGTAAGGTTCAGCAGCTTCAGTTCGCCACCCTGATTCTTGGTCGTAGTAAACGCGCTGACCAGTTCGCCGATACCTGAGCTGTCGATGTAGTTCACATCGGCCAGGTTCAGCACGATCTTCTTGTTGCCCTTCGCGAGCAAGTCGCGGACCGTGTCACGAAGGATGACGCTGCCTTCGCCGAGTGTAATGCGACCGCTGCAGTCCACAATGGTGACGCCATCGACTTGCCGATTACCAACCTTCATTGTCACTGGGAAGCCTCCTTGCCGCCCGCGGTTGGCCCGTGGACGTGCTTGATCAGTTTGAGTTCGGTGCCCGTCGAGGACGGGCGAATCTCGACTACATCCATAAACGAGCGCATCAGGAAAATGCCGCGCCCAGAAGTCTTGAGCAGATTTTCCGGCGCCAGGGGGTTGGGAATCTTGCTCAGATCCATCCCTTTGCCCTGGTCGCGAATGGTGATCACCAGTTCATTGCCCTTGCGCTCGAAGGCGAGCGTGACCTTCTTATCGGCAGAGTAATTATTGCCGTGCAGCACGGCGTTGACTGCGCCCTCCCGCACCGCCATGGAAATCTGCATGACCTCGTCTTCGCCGAACCCAAGTTCGGTGGCAATACGGGTTGCCTTCTCCTCACAACTATCGATCGTCTCCAGCGAGGAGTCGAGGGTATAGGCGACCCGGTGCTCGGTCATGGCGTGAATAAGAGTATAAGGCCTGCACGGGACATAAGCCGCAATCCCCTCGCAGACACTCGCCAGATGAGATTTCCGGCGAATGCGGTAGTTTGCCTGTGGGATGGGGGAATTGTCAACGACGCCGCAGCTCATGCTACGAAGATTTGCCTCAGCGTCCTCTAGGCCCGTGCTCGATGCGCTCAGCGGTTCAGTCGGCTCCGCCCCAGATGGTACCGATAAAATCAGCGGAGCACCCGGACGAAATTTTCCTGCATTAGTCGGCAACCTGACTTTGGCCGGGAAGCTCAAAATGAAGCCGGAAGCCCGATCCCGGCCGCCAGCTGCGAAAATTCATGCTGAACTATCCTTCAACTCAGTTATTCTCTAGCCGATGACGACGATGGCCCTGAGCGAGCTGCTGGGCGCCCCGGTATATGACCCTTCAGGCGCGGCCGGACGGGTGCGCGAAGTGGCGCTCGCTCCCCAGGAAGACCGTTCGCAGATCGCTTCACTCATCATCAAGACCAGGCGCGGCAATCGCCTGCTCCCCTTTACGGCGGTTTCGGCGATCAACGGAGGAGTTCGAGCCGCAACGGCCGCGGGGGAGTGGTCCGTGGCCAACGGTATGGAGGGTCTCTTCCTGCTGGAGCGCGACCTGCTGGATCAGCAAGTCATTGATGTCAACGGAAGAAAGGTCGTGCGTGTCAACGACGTGGATCTTGAATTCGATCCACAAAAAGATCCCAATCACCCCGTTCTGCGCGTGCTTTCCGTTGATGTGGGGGCGCGCGGTGCCATGCGCCGTCTGCTGCGCGGGGTCGCACCCAGAGCCGCTTTGCACGCTTTGTTGGGAAAGATTCCACCGCGCAGCATTCCTTGGGATTTCGTCGATCTCATTGAGACTGACCCAGCGCGCCGGGTGAAGCTGAAGATCTCTCACGACCGCCTGGCCAAGCTCCATCCGGCCGACATTGCCGATATTGTCGAAGAACTCGCCCCCGATGAGCGCCAGGCAGTGTTCCAAACCCTGGACGAAGAGACCGCCGCCGAAGCCCTCGAAGAAGTCGAACCCAAGGTGCAGAAGGCGATCGTCGAATCGCTGGATTCAGAGAAAGCTGCCGACATCGTCGAGGAGATGAATCCAGACGCCGCCGCCGACCTGCTGGCAGATCTGCCCGAAGACCGAACCGAACAGATCTTGATCCAAATGGAGCCCGAAGCCCAGCAGGATGTCGTCGAACTGCTGGAACACAGGGAAGAGACTGCCGCTGGCCGCATGACCACCGAATTCCTGGCCCTGCCGGTGAGTGCTACCGTGCAGAATGCAATCGATTCATTGCGCGAGTTCGAAGGCGGCGTCGAGGCCATCAGCACAATCTATCTGGTCGATTCTCAGGGAACACTGGTGGCCGCAGTTCCCCTGGCGAAGATCGTCCTGGCCCAGTCTCAGGAGCCGATGCTTTCTCTGGCGCAGGAGCCGCTCGTGCTCGCGCATGAAGAGGCTACCGAGAACGAAGTCGCCGAACTCTTTGATAAATATAATCTGCAGACTCTTCCCGTGGTCGACGAACATAACCAGCTGAAGGGGGTCATCACCTCTGATGACGTAATCAGCATGCTGCGGTCGAAGCTCTAACAAAAAGTCTTGGGCTTCAGGCGTTAGGTTCTAGAAAGTCTCTCCACCCAGGGCCTCATCAATGGCAAGCAACCTCAGGCACCCGTTCGCCCGTAGTCTTCACGCCGGATTCACGTCAGGCGATCCGGGCTATAATGGAACCACTTCCCCGGTGCGGTCCTAAACCCAGAAATAAGGAGCAATTGTGAGCACAACACTCGCGTATGCTCGTCCGTCTACCAAGTCTGCGGCAAATCTACCGGGCCGACGCTTCGATCACTATTTCTTCTCCGGCACGGCCTGGTTGATGTTGTCGAGTGTGTTCCTCGGTTTCGGCCCGACGTATTACTGTGCGGGCGTATTCAATGCGCCCCTTCCAAACCGCATCATTCATATTCATGGGGCCGTCTTCTCTTGTTGGATATTGTTGCTGATTGTGCAGAATTCGCTGGCGTGGGCAGGGCGGGTGGACATCCACCGAAAATTGGGGATCGCCGGTTTTCTGCTAGCTTGCCTGATGGTGATTGTGGGCTGGGTGGCGGCTACTGACCGGCTGGCTCGTGGTACTGCGCCTCCAGGGCTGGACACCTATTTCTTTTACATCGTCCCGATGACCGAGTTGATCATCTTCGGGACCCTGATTTTCTTCGCCTTCCGGGCTCGCCGCGATCCGTCGACTCACAAGCGCATCATCTACATCGCAACTGTGGGGGTGTTGATCGCGGCCATTGCCCGCTTTCCCTTGCATTGGCTTTTCCATAATGCCGTACACGCCGCGATCGCCTCGTATGCTTTTCTGCTGATGCTGGTCGCCTACGATCTATGGTCAAACCGCAAATTGCATCGGGCGACGCTCTGGGCAGGGGCTTTTTTGATTTTTGTCCAGCAGGTCCGCTTGCCGATCGGCAAGACCGTGGCTTGGCACGCGTTTGCGGCATGGGTGCAGTCTCTCGCCCGCTGACTTGTGTTGGCAGTCTGGTTTCTCCGCATCAAAAATCGGCTCGGAGTGCACTTTTCATTTGGCCGGACCCGCATCATGCGTTTATCCTGTGGCGTCGTTCGTGACTAAATCGATCTATTTTTATGTCTGCGAAATGTCCGCATGAGGTTCCTGAGGCGTTGGAAGACCCGGATCCTGCTGTTCCTCGCCGTTGTCGGGCCGGGTTTCATTACCGCAAACGTCGACAATGATGCCGGCGGCATCCTTACCTACTCGTCCGCCGGAGCACAATTCGGACATCTTCTCCTATGGACCATGATCCCGATCACGCTTGCGCTGATCGTGGTGCAGGAGATGTGCGCCCGCATGGGCGCCGTTACGGGCAAGGGACTTAGTGATCTCATCCGCGAAGAATTTGGCCTGCGCATCACGTTTTTCATGATGTTAGGCATCCTGATCACCAACTTTGGCAACGTTGTCACAGAATTCATTGGAATCGCGACCAGTCTCGAGTTATTTGGTCTGCCTCGCATTTACACAGTTCCGATATGCGCCGTGATCGTGTGGGTGATCGTCGTGTATGGGCAGTACAAGAGCGTCGAAAAGGTCTTTCTGGTCGCCTCGTTTGTATATGTGACCTATATTTTTGCCGGCATTCGCGCGCATCCGCTCTGGAAGGACGCGATTGTCGCCACTTTCGTGCCACCAGACCTGCATTCCTTTCGCGATCAGGCCTATCTCTACATGGTGATCGGCGTTGTCGGTACCACCATTGCGCCCTGGATGCAGTTCTATCTGCAGGCTTCCATCGTGGAGAAAGGCGTCACACGCAGACAGTACAAGGCGTCAATGCTTGACGTTGTAAGCGGGTGCGTCTTCACCGACGTGGTCGCCTGGTTCATTATCGTGGCGTGCGCGGCAACATTGTGGATTCACGGATTCCGGAATATCACATATGCAGCCGATGCGGCGTCAGCGCTGAAGCCTTTGGCCGGCCAGTACGCTTACATTCTCTTCGCGGTGGGATTGTTCAATGCCTCGCTATTCGCGGCATCAATTTTGCCGCTATCGACGGCGTACGCGGTTTGTGAGGGACTAGGATTCGAATCCGGCATCGGCCAGAAATTTGGAGAGGCTCCCTTCTTCTACTGGCTCTATACCGTACTGATCGTTGCCGGCGGTGCTGTCGTACTCATTCCTGGACTCCCCCTGGTAAAGATTGCGGTGCTTTCGCAAGTGGTCAACGGCATCGTGCTGCCGTTCGTGCTCGTCTTCATGCTGCTGCTGATCAACAAGAAGGAACTGATGGGCAGTTACGTGAATTCGCGCCTCTTCAACATGGTCGCTTGGGCGACGACCGTCATTATGATCGTCTTGACCGTCGCCTGGTTCTGGACGCTGCGTTCAGGTTAGAGGTAACTTTCCGGCTGCCAAATCATTCACCAGAGTGAGATCGGCTTCCAGGAAATCAAACCTCGGCAGTTCTTTGGGTAGGGCCCACTGGATATCTTTGAAGATCCGGTTCTCGAGTTCTCCTGTGTATTCGCGGACCACGTAAAAGCGTAGTTCGACCATTCCGCCATTCGGATACTCATGCTGAATGCGCGCAAGTTCGTCGCCGATGGTGGCCTGGATGCCCAGTTCCTCGTCGAGTTCACGGCGCAAGGCATCGCGCGGCTGTTCCCCTTCTTCAATCTTTCCGCCGGGGAACTCCCATTTCAGTGGCATCGTCTGATGCCGCGTCCGCTGACATACCAAAAGCTTCCCCTCGCGGATGATGAGGGCTGCCACCACGCGTTTCATGATTGCTCAGGACCTGTCGCCTGCAGCGCGCTCGCAACCGGATCGACGCAACTCGTAAACGTGAAAGCGAAAGCGGCAACACCCTTGGAACACTGCAGTTCCAGTTCATGCACGCCGAATTCTTGGTTGTCGACGAGAGAATACATCCGCGCAGAATCCACTACGACAAAGCTTTCCTGTTCATCCTGCGCGCCTGACCGGAAGCGAGTCTCCGCTGTCGTCTGCTTCTGGGTCAGCGGCTTGCCGTCTTGCAGAACTACGACATCGGCGGACGGAGCGTGCGGGCACGCCATAACCAAATTGATGGCGGCAGCTTCGAATTTCAATCGCAAGCTGTGCGGACCATCTTCTACGGCTTCGAAATATTCTGCAGTCGAGGCCCATCGGCCCGCCGCATAGAAATAGTTTTCTTCCAGAATCCCATCGAACGAATAATCCGCAATCTGATCCTCCCTGAATCCGCCTTCGTTGCCGATCCTGCCGCGCGCATGGCCAAGATAGAGTTCACCCGTCGCCCGATAACAAACCGCGCCTGCGTGATCTTCCCCCCGCACCGGCTCCATGATGGGTGGAAGCTCAATGTTCGGATCGATCTCGCGCAGCAATTCCTGAATCACCTGCTCGCATTCTTCATACCCGCCTTCGCCAAAGTGGCCGTAGCGCAAGTATCCGTCTTTATCGAGCAGGTACTTCGTAGGCCAATACCGGTTAGCAAAGGCCTTCCAGATTTCGCGATTGCTGTCGATGACGATGGGATAGGTCAACCCGAACTCGCGGATCCCGCGCTCCACGTTCGATTCGTACTGCGCGAAAGTGAATTCGGGTGTATGCACCCCGATGACGGTCAGTCCCTTATCCCGGTAGCGCTCGTACCAGGCCTGTACGTAGGGAAGCGTGCGGACGCAGTTAACGCAGGTGTAATCCCAGAAGTCGACCAGGACGACTCGCCCGCGCAACTGGCGGAAACTGAGCGGCGTGGAATTCAGCCATACGCGGCCAATCTCCGGCGCACGAACTTTGCCTTTCTCGACCCTCATGCGCCGGTCGCTTCCAGCTTCTTTCCCAAAAGCATGGCACAGTGTTGGACAAAGTCCTGATCTTGGGCGGCAAATGCGGCAGGGAAGTGGCTGTCGATGTCAAGTTCGCCAACCACTTTGCCGTGAGCAAACACGGGAACCACAATCTCCGATTTGGTCTCCAGAGAACAGGCCAGGTAGCGTGAGTCCTTGGAAACATCGTCGACCACGACGGTTTGACCGCTCGAGGCCGCGGCGCCACAGATACCCTGGTTCAGCGGGATACGCGTATGTGGCGTCATTGCCCCCTCGAAGGCACCCAGCACCAGGACGGGCGGCTGCGCGCCCGGTTCCAGCATGTAGAATCCCACCCAGTTGTACTTCAGCATCTTGTCATGCAGAAGCTTCACCATCGAACGCATCAGGTCATTTGCGCTCGCAGACGACTCCGCGATCGCGGTGATTTCGGCGCGTACTTCATCCAGTCGAGTAGTCACGGGAACTAGGAATCTTACCTCACGGACGTGTTTTTTCGGCAGTGGACGGTGGATCGGCAGTAATCTGTCGGATTCCATTCCTGGGTGCGAACACCTCGGGGTGAATCGCATACGCCACAGCGTCAAGCCCCAGCAGCAGCGTTGGCGCGGGCGTATTAAGGTACTCATCTCGGATGCAGAAAACGCGCCCTGATCGATTGGCCGACGTGTTCTCCCAACCGCGATCCGCAATGATTTTTCCCAGCGGAACGCGATCTCCCGCACCGCACCATGCGGCAATGACAATGTCCGGATCAAGGGATGCGATCTCATCTCCTGTACATCGACGTGAAGGGGCTCCCAAGAACTCTCCGCCCGCGGCTTCAACCAATTCCGCCACCCACGGCTGCGACGCCATTATCGGATTCCCCCACTCTTCGCAAAATACTCGCGGCCGAGATCTGTCCGCTGCTCTTTGTCGAAAGTGTTCAACGCGGTTCTGCATTGTATGAATCAGGATGTCTCCCGCCGCCGAGGCTCCGACACACCCGGCAATCGTAGATATATCGGTGTAAATGTCTGACAGAGTTTTTGGAGCCAGTCCCAAAAATCGCGCGCCCGATTTCAGGATTTCAGCCAGCGCCTTCTCCTGAAAGGGAACGGCCGCAATGACCAGATCTGGTTGCACGGCTGTGATTTGGGCAGAATCTGCAGTCCACGAATCTGCCAGAATCGTGCGCGAGCCGTTCCCGACGCCAGGCACGACATCGGCGCAATAGCGTGTGCAGGCAACGACTCGCTTGAGTTCGCCAACTGCGTCGAGAATCACGGTTGCGCTAGGCTGCAGGCACGCAATCCGGCGTGGAGTGTGATCGACTGCCATAAATCCATACTAAATGACACGTGGGATGGCGTTGTCGGTTGGTGGTACCAGGCGCCAGCTTTTCGCCCCACTCTCCCTGCGTTCTCCGCGGCTCTTCTCGGCGATCTCAGCGGTCAAAGTCTTCTGCCGGAGGCTAGCAAGAAGTGCAGGGAACACAACGTTGAGCGCGACGCTATGCAGGGCCCGCTTTCAGTTGTGCCAGCACCGCTGAAAGTGAATCTAGAGCCAATTGTGCCGCGTGGCCAGATGCCTGCGGAAGGCCTCCAACTGCTTGGGTTAGCTCTTCTCGCGAAAGTCTGCGAGCCTGTTCCGGAGTTCTTCCCCGCACGATCTCGGTGAGCGCAGATGCACAAGCGATCGCAGGAACGCATCCTTTGGCCTTGAACCTGATCTCCGCAATCCGTCCGTCCAGCACTTTCAGGCTGAGCCGGACCACGTCCCCGCAGACCGGATTCTCCAGTTCAACCGTGGCGTCCGCGTCGGATAAGACGCCCGCGTTGCGCGGATTCTGAAAGTGATCGAGAAGTTGCGGAGAGTACATCGCTATCGGCGGCCAGTGCCATCCGGGAAGTAAATGTTCCAGCGGTGCTGTTGGGCCGCGGCCTCAAGGTCAGCATTAGGATTTACCGCGAATGCATGCTTCGCCATCGCGAGCATTTCCAGGTCCCAGCGCGAATTCCCAAACGCCGCGCCAATTTCTTTGCGCACAACTTCGCGCAGAGCCTCAGGTTTTCCCGGGCCGGACGGAATACGCACGAGACGATCGGTCACGATCCCGTTGTCTATTTCCACTTTTGCCGCCAGAATCCTGTTCTCGGAGATATCGAACTGCTTCATCCCAGCTCGGATCACCCATTCATTCGACGACGATACTGCCCAGATGTCGCAACCCTGCTCGCGAAGCTGATGGACTAGTTTCTTCATCTCTGGAAACACGTGACCGGGAAATCGCGACGTCATGAACTCCGTGGCTGCTGCCATCACGTCGGACTCCGGGATTCCGTTGTGCATGGTCACCATCTCACCGCACATCTCCTCTTCGCTGACGTTGCCGGCCTTGTATTCGGCGTAGCGTGCACGCATGGCGCGCGCAACCTCCGCCGAGACCACTCCGCGCTTGATCTCCCAGTCGAAAAAGGTTTCCCCGGCATCGCCCGACCAGAGCGTGCCATCGCAATCAAAGGCTGCAACCTGGGGTGCAAGCCGCAGAACCGACTCGACGAAGTGGGTTGCTGTGGGGTAAAGGGTTTCTGTGTTGGCGCTATCCATGCCCTTTGACGATATCGTGCGCGGCCGGAGGTGCGCAATTCGATCCGGATTTTTGTTGCGGTCAGACTACAGACTAGGTTTCCACCTGAGCCCCAATCTGCCATCTAAAATCTGCAATAGAAAATCAGGAGTCCGCAATCCTCCCTACGACTTTCCACTCAGCCCTGTGTAATCTTCCGGCGTGTTGATGTTCAGCGCGACATTCGGGTCTTCGACCGCGAGATACTGAATGTGTTCTTGGTAGCGATGCTCCACCTCCCGGGCGTTCCCCGTGACCGGCTCCCGCAGAAATCGCTCGATCAAGTCCCGGCCGGCGATAAACGGATGCCCGTGCTTTCCCGAATGCTCCGGAATCAGTCCCCAGACGCTATCGGGAGCAGCCTCAAACGCCTCGCGAAGCTTCTGGACAGTTGCCGCGCTCGCGGGAGGCCGGTCGACCAAGGTGATGATGGCCGTATCTCGTCCACGATTGAGTATCTCGCGCAACCCCACTTGCAGAGAGCTGAACTGTCCGCGGTTGGGATCAGGATTGACGATGATCGACGCTCCAGTGCTGTACACGACCGATGTCAACGCGGCCTCGTTTTGTCCGGCAACGACGATGACAAAATCGGTCGACAGGTTCAATGACTTTATGGCTGCCGACAGGAAGGTGTCTGATGATGCTGTCTGCGTGTTGGACGTCGGCGGCCAGGGCAGCAGGGCTTTATCCCGGCCCATGCGCGAAGATTCCCCCGCGGCCAGAATCAGCCCAGCAAAACTCGCCGCTTGCGACATGCTGCGGAAGATAGCAGAAACTCAGCGGAAAGTCAGTGACTGGGAACTGTTGATGTTTGACTTTTGGATTGTGATTAGAAACCCGGCCAGAGGCTTTTGATCAACAATCACAGATTGGATCTGCACTAGTGTGGTGTGTCCTCATCCACCGTTTGTTCCGTAGTCGATCCCTTGAACCAACTCATGTGAGGCAAGGCCGATGTGGCGTGACGTCGAATCGCGATCAGTTCGGCAGTGATCGCCACGGCAATCTCTTCCGGAGTCACCGCACCGATATCCAGTCCGATCGGAGCGTGCACCCGCTCGAAAAGATGTGCCGGCAGGCCTTCCGCCTGCAATGCTTTCGAGATCTCGATGACCTTCCGCTTCGACCCGATCATCCCGATGTAGCGCGCCCGTGTCTGCACCGCCCAACGCAGGATGCGCATGTCGTCCCGATGCCCACGCGTGACGATCACAACGTGGGAAGACTCATTGGGATCGAACTTCTTCATCGCCTCGTCGAAGTCGAGCGCATGCAATTCGTGGGCGGCTGGGAATCGCTCTTTCGTGACATAGGAGGACCGATCATCGGTCACAATCACGTCAAATCCCACCGGGGCAGCCGTCCTGCAAAGATTGATAGCCACATGGCCTGCGCCGAAAAGATAAAGTAATGCTGGAGGGAGCACGGGCTCGATGAAAACTTCGAGGCTTCCGCCACAAACCAGGCCGGTGTCGTACCTGGGATCCTGGTTCAAGTCAAACTTTAAGGTTCGGGGCTTTTCCGACTCCATGACTTCGCGGGCTGCCTGCCAGACGTCTGCCTCGACGCATCCCCCACCGATGGTGCCCACAATTGACCCATCGTCGCGAACCAGCATTTTCGCCGTCTGAAAGGAAGGAATCGATCCCCGCACGTTGACGATGGTAGCGACTGCCCCGCGACGTCCCTGGCGCCGAAGTTCCACAATGTGCTTGTAGATGTCCATCTGACTGAAACGACTAAAGCTGATTATCAAGCGGTCAAGGAGATAGAGTCAATCTGCGCAGAACAAGTCGAGATGATAGTCACTATCACTTAAGACATCGCTCAGGCCGTTGCTGATATGGAACTTTCGTCGCGTTCCTCTGTGAGGTCTGCACTTCACCTCGTTCCGTCCACCGCCGCCTTCCAATACCCCTGGTGGCCGATGTAGTCGTCATCCGCGAGGTTTGCAATGATCATCCGTTTCAGCTTTAGCGGATCGACATTTGTGCTTTGCACCTTGTAGGCGATTGTGCCGTCCGGACGAATCAGCAGCGTGTAGGGAACTGCGGCATTCCAGTCGGGATCAAAGGCGGCGAGTTGTGCGTACAAGTCAGTTGAGCCGAGAATGTAGTTTGTGCTGGTCGCGTGCTCGGCCTGCAGCGCCTTTTCGACGCCCGGTTTCTCATCGGGATAGTTGATGCTGACCGTGACCAGATCAAACGCGCGGTGGCCGTACATCCGGTACATCGTTTCGAAAGCGGGCAACTCCTTGCGGCACGGTCCGCACCAGGTCGCCCAGAAGTCGACGAGTAGGAGCTTGCCGGTCGTGTTCTTGCGAAGCATACGCAAGTCGTCGATTGAAACTGGTCTTATGCTGACGGGTGCCTTCTCGATTTCGGCCATCTCCTCGCGACGCCCTTCCTCCTTGTATAGCCATTTTGTCGAGCATCCGACAGCAGGCGTCTTGGCGATTTCAACCGGCTTGCCCGCGAGTAAAGCATCGAGAGCCAGTCGCGCATCATGTCGCGTGACCAGATTCTCCCGCGGATTGTTGTCCACGCGGCCTTCGTAGCGCAACTTGCGACCCTGATCGAAGATGAAAACGTGCGGGGTCGCGGTGGGCCCGTACACATTGGAGATCTTCTGATCCTCGCCGTCATAGAGATACGGGAAATTGAAGTGCCGGTACTCAGCGCGGATCTGCATTTCTTCAAAAGAATCGCCAACGTCGGTGTAGCCCATCTCATCAAGTCGTACCGCGTTCGGGTTGTTTGGCTCAATGGCGACGACATCTACTCCACGATTCTTGTAGTCCTCAGCAATTTGCTTGATCCGCGTCTCGTAGAGTTGCGACGTGGGGCAATGATTGCAGATAAAAGCGATCATCAGGACTTTTGCGCTCGCGTAATCCTTCAGACAATGTGTCTGCCCGTCCACACCTTTGAGGCAGAAGTCCGGGGCAGCCGCTCCGATCGCCAGAGTCGGCCGACCATGCTCTTCCTCCTGAGCAGAAATGGTCGCCGGGATCAGTAGACAGAAACATAGAAATGCCAACAGGAATTGCAGAAGGTTCTTATGCATGATGAGTCCTCACACGCTGGAATTCTACATCTGGAGTTTCATCTCGCGAGAGTTGTTGACATCGGGCAACCGTGCTGACTGTGTTAGCTTGATGCACCAGGAGCAAGCCCCATGAAAGCCGTTCGCATCCACCGATTCGGCGGACCAGAAGTTCTCACCTATGAAGACATCCCCGACCCACAGCCGCGCAAGGATCAAGTACTGCTGCGGGTTCGAGCCTGTTCGCTCAACCATCTTGATCTCTGGGTGCGGCAGGGCCTGCCCGGCCTGAAGCTCCCACATATTCCCGGAAGCGATATGGCTGGAGAAGTCGTGGAAGTTGGTGACTATGTCGCCGGCATCAAGCCAGGGCAGCGGGTGATTGTCGCTCCCATGCACTTCTGCGGACATTGCCCGAAATGCGTTGCGGGATTACAGAACCAGTGTCGCGAGTTCACTGTAATCGGCAACGCGGTCGATGGCGGAGATTGCGAGCTCTTTGCGGCCCCGGCGGCAAATATCATCCCGATTCCTGACTCACTCGACTTTAATCAGGCCGCAAGCGTGCCGCTGGTATTCGTGACGGCATGGCACATGCTGGTTGGATTAGCGAGAGTGCGGCCGGGCCAGACTGTGCTCGTGCTGGGCGCAAGTTCCGGCGTCGGCATCGCCGCCATCCAGATCGCCAGGATGTTTCATTGCCGCGTGATCACCACGGCTGGTAGCGAAGAGAAACTCGAAAAGGCAAGGACCCTGCTCGACGCGGACCACGGCATCAATCACTACAAGCAGAAGATCTCCGAGGAAGTCCGCAAGCTCACCAACAAGGAAGGGGTCGATATTGTGGTCGAGCATGTCGGCGCTGCTACCTGGGATGAGAGCATGAAGTGTCTCAAGACTGCGGGCACGCTGGTGACCTGCGGCGCCACTACCGGTTCAGGCGTCGGAATCGACCTGCGGCACTTGTTCGCGCGCCAGTTGCGTTTGCTCGGCTCCTACATGGGAACGATGGCCGAACTCAACGAAGTGCTGGGCCACGTCTTTGCCGGGCGCCTGAAGCCCGTCGTGGATCGCGCGTTCCCGCTCAGCGAAATCCGTGCCGCGCACGAGTACCTGGCAAAGAGCCAAATGTTTGGCAAGGTGGTCGTTACGCCATAAGAACCAACAAAGGTGAACACCGGGATACGAGCACCTCGGTGTCTGCTGTGGTTTAAAATACTTTCATTATGTCTCGCGAACTCAATTTTGGCCCGTACGTCGATATCGAAAACGGCCAGAAGGTCGTCAAGGATCTGACCTTCGGCAATCCCACGCCTGAGGGAGTAGTTCTCACCACTCTCGATTCGGCCGTGAACTGGATGCGGAAAAGCTCGATCTGGCCGATGACCTTCGGGCTGGCCTGCTGCGCCATTGAAATGATGTCGATGGGTGCTTCGCGCTTCGATATCGCGCGCTTCGGAGCCGAAGTGTTCCGTCCATCGCCGCGCCAGAGTGATCTGATGATCATCGCCGGTCGGGTCTCGAATAAGATGGCCCCAGTGATTCGGCAGCTGTGGGAGCAAATGCCTGAGCCCAAATGGGTGATGTCGATGGGCGCCTGCGCAACCTCGGGCGGAGTGTTCCAGAATTATGCTTTGGTACAAAGCGTGAACCAGGTCATCCCAGTCGACGTTTATGTTCCAGGATGCCCGCCGCGGCCGGAGCAGTTGATCTACGCCATCACACTGCTGCAGGAAAAGATCCAGAAGGAACGTGGCACCATCAAGAAAGCGCTGAACCTCTCCTGATCTCTCAGGTGGCTTGCTGGCGAGCGCAGAGGCGTCAGCCCAGCCCTTGTGCCATCTGGCTTACGGCTGAGCGAACAAGACAATAATGTCTTTCTGCACTTCGATGGGGCTGCCGTTCAGCGTGGCCGGACGATACCGCCACTTCAAGACTGCGGTTTTTGCCGCCTCCGCCAGAACGGGCGACCCATTCACAACCGCGACCTGCCGGACAGATCCGTCGCTGGCGATTGTGGCCGAGAGAGTCACCTTTCCCTGCAATCGCTGATTGCGCGCCTGCACCGGATACACCGGTTCGACCCTTTTAATCAGGGTTGCCTCGACTACACCCTGAGATATACGGGGCGCGGCGGTCGGCATCGGGGTAGATTCGGTGGTGAGTCCAGCCAAGGTATCGGGGCTTGTGGAAGGAGCCAGGCTTACGGTGGGAGCCTCCGGAGCAGGAGAATCCTCCGTGCTGTGCTGCTTCGGGATGCGAACCTCGACTGTGTCTGGCGTTCCCCCCGCTTCAGACCGCAAATCGATCGGCTTCACGTCCGCTGCATTCTGCACGATACCGGCGGCGCGAACCCGGTCACCATGTGTCGTGCCAACGCCTGGGGCCGGCTTTGGGATCAACGACAGCGCTGGCGTCGAAGACGCCGGCTCGGGACTGGCTGCCTGCACTTTCTGGGTGGTGCTGCCGGATGGAGTTTCGTCAGCCGGGGTATGCCATGCCCACCACGCAACGCTCACGGTCAGCAATAAACCGACCGCGATACCGACTGCCCAAATCACTCGCTTTTTATTGGGCTGCGAAGCCTCGTCGAGAATTTCCCCCGCCACCGGTTCCTGAGCCAGATGCGTCGCAGGGCGGGGTCGTTCCGGTACTGGTCTGGCTGGCGGCGTTGGCGGCTTTAAAGCTGGAGTGAGATTTGATACCTCTCGCACGTACGCGGTTTCGGCGATCTCCGCAAGATCCCGCAGCGCCGTCAGGCCGTTGCTGTCGAACGCATTGGGGCGCGCAGCAAAAGCCTCGAGAAGCCCAGCCAGCCGCTTCGGACCACGCAGCGGAACTACGGCTATGGAGCGGATTCCGAGACTACGGCAGACCTCTCCGTCCACGCGCGGATCGGTCATAGCGTCGTGGCAAACGAGCATGGCGCCCGTGCGCAAGCATTCGCCGGAGATGCCAGACTCGGCGCTGATGGGTGCCCCGATGGGCGGCGCCATGTTGCCACTGCGCGCCCGGCATACGATCGTGCCATTGGTATCAAGGCCCAGCGCGGTACCGTCGGCACCGCTCAGGACGCGCGCGGCGTCGGCAACAGCATCCAGAATGGATTCCAGTGGCCGCGAACCGGACACGGCCGCCTCGCGCAGAATGCTCAGCACTTCGACGTCGCTGGGGCATTCCTCGACGGTGGCCTGTTCAGGGGCAGAAGACAGAGAAAAGTCGTGATTCGAAGAAGTGGAAGACAGAGACACCTGACGCGAGGCAGTAGCCATGGCCGATCGCCTTGGGTGAAAGTTTTGGCCAGAGACGAATCCGCCCGCATTGCGGATAGCGCGCGTTGCAGCCGAGTTTGCCTAAAAACCTCCTGTCTGTCAATAACTCAGAAGGGCTTTTTGATTGATTCCACGGCGATTGGAAGCCCGGCGGGACGAAGACACGACCTGCCGAAACCACAAAAGACCCCAGGGGACCACCGATATTCCCTCGTACACTTGTGGTTCCAGACCCAACATGTTGCTCGAAGCGATACGGATTTCGACGCGGAGAGGCTCTTTTTTGCGGTTCATGAGTCAAATTTGTAATTTGGACTATTCACCCCAGCGCTATAATGACATCTAAAGTCGAGTGGTGTTTTATGGAGCGTTTCGTCCTCGCCGCCTTCCTGGTGCTTCCCCTGACGCTGGTTGCGCCAAGCTATGGACAGAAGACCGATTCCGCCACTGATCAGACATCGACTACGGCAGCTGCCAGCGATACCTCGCAGAACCTGCCCATCGCGCTGGCCGTCCGCTCCGATGCCCCGCGTATGTCGAATCAGACACGCTTGCAAATCATTCGTGATTTCGAAACGCAGCTGGTCTACTCGCGGACTGTTTTCCCCATGGGAACCAAGGGTCTGAAGCTGAAAGACGGTGTCATCACACCCAGCGGCATGGAACTGCAACAGGTCCTAGCGCTGTGGGGACCTTCGATCAAACCCGGCGATCCCGCGCACATTTCCTACGTCCACATCAAGGACAACTTCATTCATTTCGACCTGAACGGCGGCGCCGTGCACCGCAAGAAGTGGTATCAGCACATCGAGGTATCGGGAGCGGGCGGTGCGTCAGTGCCGCTTTCCCGCGACCAGGCAACCGATAATCCGCACGGCAGCTATCTCGATATCTACTTCGACAAGTATGTCCCCGAGATGAGCCCGGCTCAGTTGCGCGCCCTGGTCTATCCCGTCTTGGACTTTAACGCGCGCAACAAGGAAGAGGCCTACCTCGACACCGTTCCGCCCAAGGTCAAAGAGGCGATCAAGGCGCACTATGTGCTGGTTGGGATGAATACCGAGATGGTGATCCACGCCCGGGGCAAACCGCCCAGGAAAGTGCGAGAAAAAGACGGCGATACCGACTACGAAGAGTGGATCTACGGAGAGCCGCCCGCCGATGTCGACTTCGTCCGCATCATTGGCGATGAGGTCGTGCGCATCGAAACCATGAAAGTCGGCGGCCAGAAGATTGTTCGCACCGAAAAAGAAGTCATCCTGCCCAAGCCCGAAGATCAGGAAGCAAAGAGGGAAGAGCAGGATCGCCCCGCCAATGCCCCCAGCTTGCGGCGCCCGGGGGAAGATCCCGAGAACGCGCCCAAACCCTCCGACGGCATAAATCAAACCCCGCCCGTCGCCCCTCAGGATGTGCCCCAGCCGACACATGATCCCGGCGGACCAGGCCAGATGGTAGGGCAACGCTGAGCCTTTGTCGCTGGTCGTTGCGTGAATTTCCAACCTGCCTGAGCCAAATCGCTGAAGGTTTTCGCCTCTCTGAGTAGGGGCTTTGGACCATTCCGGTGATTTCCACGCCTGGCTGGCGACTCAGGATATGCACGTCCCTTTCTACGCTGCTTGGGAGACGGCCGTGAAAACATTCCTTTGGGCTGGCGCATCTCTGGTTGTGATCGTGTTGCTCGTTGTCCTAAGTTACAGGCACAACCTATCCATCTCGGAACCTGCGGCCGCAAACCAATCACAACCGGTGGTTTGCACCCCAATATTTCTTTCTTCGCTTGGACCTAACTTCAAACGAGACTTTGTGCCGGGATAGGGATTGGTGGTACGCGAAGATTTCTCCGCGCACAACCGCTTTACATGGGCATTTGCAATGGCGGTGGACCATTTAAACGCAGGGGATGGATTCGCTTTAGGCTTTCGCTGGATTATCAGGGGCGTCTTCGGGAGCAATCGTGATGTGCTTTACCGAAGCCAAATCCTTGGGAGACAAAGAGGAATCGCCCATTTTCAAGAGCTGGTTCGCGATATCTTTTTTCGAAACTTCTACGTTGATGACCGGTGCGGAAGGATGCAACTGGGCATTGATCACTATGCGACCTTCACCCAGATTAGCCGGAGCGAACGTCTGAACAGGCTTGGGTTTGCTCGCCCAATCGTACGTAGCCGGAGTAAGGCTCCGAAGGGAGGTATCATACAAAAAAGTCTTCTCCTCGCCCTTGCCATTAACATAAACGAACCGGAGTCGTTGAGTGGGTTCGTGTCCTTCCGGTGGACCGCTTTTCGGTGCGCTCTGATCAAGCTGCTTTTCGGGATGTGCCGGTGCTGAAACGCTCGGAACGTCGCGTTGACGGTCAACAATCGCATCGACGGTACCTTTTCCGAAGTTGTACCCTACCACACCAAGTGCTAACAAAAAGAGGGCCTTCCACTTTCGAGCATTTACTACAAGGCTCTCTTCGTTTTCCCCTTTCTTCTTTGTCTTCTTCTGGGAAGGCACTGCGACACCTCAAGTGCCAAAAATGTTAGCACGATTTGTCAACTCTCAAACAGATACTTCCTGAGTCTAACAGTGCCACGGAGCAAGTCTAATGCTTGGAGTGGGTTCTTCCTTTCCCCGCGCCATTGTCCATCGCATCCTCGATGCCTGCAAAGACATTCCACGCACATCGCTTGAAGGAAGGAATGTCCCTCGCAAGCCCTGCTCGATCTTTTTTTTCTGCTGCGTGGAAACTATGGAAGCATTGGAGACCTCTGGAACACGCAAAATGCGATCATGCTTCTGGTTGGCAAAGAGGCGTACTGGAGATTGCTCGATAATACGCTTAGATAGATGGAGCGGGAGACCGGGATCGAACCGGCGACATCCAGCTTGGGAAGCTGGCGTTCTACCGCTGAACTACTCCCGCTCAGCCGGAAGACGAAACTAAGCTTACCACCGCAAGCAAGCCCCCTCAACTTCTTCGCCAAGTTTCCGTTCCCAACTCTCGGTTAGGAAGAGCGGACAAACACGCTGCTATGTTGGCGTGGATCCGTGCCCACACTGCTTTTGCCCATACGAGCAGCAAAAATGTCGCCGCCCTGCCTGGTCAACGGAGTGATGCCGGTCACTGATAAAGCAGAACCGATGCACTAAGCTTCCGCTGTCTGCTTCTCCCACGAGAAGTTCCCACCGAGGGGAAGAACGTGTCTTTCTCCCGAAGCGAGCCACCATCCCTTGTGGCCTCATGGAGTAGTCCTTGGAGCTTTCAAAATGACATATTCACGATGCGTTCTGACTGCCGTTCTTATCCTGATCATTGGTAGTGCCCGATCTGCGGCGCAGGACTGGAAAAAATTTGTTTCTACCGACGGATCTTTTTCGTTTCAATACCCGGCAGACTGGGGCGACGTCTGGGAAGGAGAAAACGGGCAGTTTGAGATGAGATCCCCCTCCGGCGCCGAGGTTATCCGGATCGGTGTTCGTCCTGCGGAAACCGGCAAGAGCCCATCGGAGTATGCTGGGGCGCTCGTAGCATTAATACGCTCGAACAACCCGCAGCTACGTGCTTCCATGCTGAAGGCAGACAATAATCAGGCAAACTTCGAGTTCTCCTACCAGGACTTCCTGGTGCCACTTCACCGGGGGAACGGCATTGTTCAAAAGGTGAGACGTCACGTGGTCTTCCTCACTTACGACGTTCCCGCCAGTCAGTACAATGCCCTGAGAACAGGTCGGCTCATGTTCCTAATTCCCTTATCTTTCACGTTCGATGATGCCTCACCAGACCCTGCGTCATCGCTCATACGTCAGTGGAGTACCGAGATCTCTGGTGGCATTTCTGCTCCAGGTTCGAGTGGGGCGTCCTTTGGCGACGGCTACACCTTCTATTCGGATGGCACATTTCGCTATGGGCTGATCGGCGGTCTTGGGGGCGTTGCCGTTGCGACAACCGAGACTGGAACGTTTGCCGTCGCGGGGGATTTCTTGACGCTTCACGGCACCGCCGTCCGGTCGCAGTCTTCTCATTCGAGTCAGATCACTGTCGAGCCGGAAAACGAAACTCGAAAATACAGGTGGTATCTGGAAGACGATAAAACACTCGTGCTGATCGATCCCGAAACAAAGGCGCGCGACAAGTTTCACGCCGTAATCAAGTGAAATGTCCTCCTCGTGCTTTATGGAGAGCCGAATAGTTTCTAACCTTCAGGCGAGGCCCTATAAACGCAGCGGGCGACTGTCGTTGAGTGCGTCCAGCGATAAGCGACAAATTAGTCCGTCGTAAATATCCCTACCTTGTTGGTCACAGCCTCCGTCCGTTTCTCTCGTGAAGGACATGCGGGTTTCGTGGTCTAATACCGCAATTCTGTAGCACGAAGGACAATCGATGCGCCCATCGAGCTTTGATCTGTCACGCCGCAAGTTTCTGCAAAATGCAGTCACGGCCAGTACTGTGGCTGCGCCCTATCCGGCGCTGGGAGCCGCCCGCGAACTTTCCCGTTCCACCGCGCCCGTCGAGACCGAAGTGAAGCCATTTGAGCTCGACGAAATCACTATCGCCGAGTTACAAGATGGCATGAAGTCGGGCAAATTCACGGCGCGTTTGCTGGTCGAGAAATACACAGCGAGAGTTAACGAGATCGACAAACAGGGACCGGCAGTCAATGCAGTCATAGAACTGAATCCGGATGCTGAAGCCATCGCCGATGCGCTGGATCAGGAGCGCAAATTCAAAGGACCACGCGGACCCTTGCACGGTATTCCCATCCTCATCAAAGACAACATCGACACGGCCGACCGCATGATGACCACTGCAGGATCGCTGGCCCTGGTCGGTTCGAAGCCGCCGAAAGATTCCTTCGTAGCGCAGAAACTGCGCGCCGCGGGCGCAGTGATTCTGGGCAAGACCAACCTTAGCGAATGGGCGAATATCCGCTCCAGCCACTCCACCAGCGGATGGAGCGGGCGCGGCGGTCTCACCAGGAATCCCTACACGCTCGACCGCAATGCATGTGGGTCGAGTTCCGGCACAGGAGCGGGTATTTCCGCCAATCTCGCCGCCGCCGGGATCGGCACCGAAACGGATGGTTCGATCGTGTGTCCGTCGTCCTCCAACGGTCTCGCCGGGATCAAACCGACAGTCGGATTAGTAAGTCGCAGTGGCATCATCCCGATCTCGCACAGTCAGGATGGCGCGGGCCCCATGTGCCGCACCGTGCGTGATGCCGCCATCCTCCTGGGAGCGCTCACCGGGCTCGATCCGGAAGACTCCGCTACCGCGGCGAGCGCGGGAAAAGCGCAAACTGACTATGCCCAATACTGTGATCCCGACGGATTGAAGGGTGCGCGCATAGGGGTTGCGCGGAAGTATTTCGGTTTTCACGATGCTGTCGACGCGCTGATGGAGGAGTCGCTCGACGTAATGAAACGCCACGGCGCCACGCTGGTTGATCCTGCCGACATCGAGACTTTCGGCAAGTTCGATGATACGGAATTACTTGTGTTCCTGTACGAATTGAAAGCCGATCTGAATGCCTATCTTGCGCGTCTGGGATCCAACGCTCCAGTGCGTACCCTCAAAGACATCATTGAGTTCAATAACCGTAATCACGTAAAAGAGATGCCGTATTTTGGCCAGGACTTATTCACCAAGGCAGAGGCGAAGGGCCCACTTACTGAAAAAGCGTATCTTGATGCGTTGACCAAGAATCATCAGTTGGCGCGCACTGAAGGCATCGATGCCCTCGTGGATAAGCACAAACTGGATGCAATCGTTGCTCCGACGGGAGGACCGGCCTGGCTGACCGATCTGGTGAACGGCGATCATGTGGCCGGCGGCAGTTCGAACGCGGCGGCGGTTGCGGGTTATCCCAATATCAATGTGACCGCCGGTTTTATTTTCGGACTGCCGGTGGGTATCTCCTTCTTCGGGCGCGCCTGGAGCGAGCCTACGCTTATTAAGTTGGCCTACGCCTTTGAACAGGCTACTAAGGCGAGAAGAGCTCCCCGCTTTCTCCCGAGTCTTGAGACATAACTCGCGTGTTCCCTCCTTGGATCTTGTAGACAGATTAGAAATTGACAATTTTGAAGTGATTACTGTGTGGGTGCGGTGCACCCATGTTAGGCTGTATCCATGAGGGGGTCATAAATGACACACCTGAATAAGGCAGTAGCTTCTCTACAAAGTGAGTATTCTCGTCTTCAAAAGGAGATGGAGAGAGTAGGGAAGGCATTAGCTGCCCTTGGGAGCGGAAACGGAGCCAGGAGAGGGAAACGAATCCTGAGCAAAGAAGCCCGTGAGCGCATCGCTGAGGCGCAGAGACAACGCTGGGCCAAAGTGCGGAAGGCCAAGCAAGGCAAGTAGTGATTATTTCGCAAGTGCCGCAAAGGGCCTTGTTCGCAGCGTATTCTCCTTTGTGCGAGTAAGGCCTGAGCGGGGCCAGGAATCCCTCCCCGCTTGTTCCCAATCCAACATGTGTAGAGGCCCGCGAAGGTTCCAGCAGTCGACGCATTACTTGACCGTTTGCCGATCATCGTCGCTGACCCGGTGCCTGATCTTGGTCGCGACACTCGTGTGCTTCCCGGTGCTATCCATTGCAGAGGACCTTTCCCTGCAGAAGCTCGTAACGCCATCCACAATCATCGTCAAAGATGGACATCCGGTTACCTTCGCCATTCATGCCTTCATTGAGTTCAATTCGCTGCACGACGCTTTCCCTTATATCGAAACCCAAACCGGGCGCTGGAGGGGTTCGAAGAAGCTTGATGCTGCCTCGCGGCAGCGCTTGGGTCACCAACTCCTTCGAGAGGCGGTTGAAAGTCGCGTTGTGTCCATGACCGATGAGCGACCGCTCGAATTACTTATTACCCACACGAAGCAGGAACTGAACGATGCGCTCGCCCTTGTGAGAGAGCCGAAACCAGCAGGCTACCAAGAAGCCTTCCTTGCGGTGCAGGAGAAATGGAAACTCTCCTTGAATTGCTGGAGCGCTTCATCTTCGATTCCCGGACGCGTGCTTTCAAACTGGTATCCGATCGACGAAGGAATTTCACTTTACGGCGCGACCTATGATTCAACGGAGCATTTCTGGCAGGCCGTAAAGTATCACCCGGACGTTACTGTCGCGCAGTTGATGGAGTTGCTGGATCTTTTCCAGCAGCGAGAGTGGAAACTTTGGCTGGCCCGGCTGGACGACGATCCGGATCTGTATCTGCCTAATGCCTATGCCGTGGAGTTCTTGCGTCACAATCTTGCGCGCGAGCGGCTGCAATGGTTCCGCCAGGAGTTGGACCACCGACAACTGCGCCCCGGCGACCCTGCCCGTCAGGTGCAGCAGCGGCGGGGAACTCCTTTTCGCTTCAGCCCATTTGAAGAGAAGGTATTGTGGGGCGACTTAGCCGATCTTTTTCATCTCGTTTATGTCTTTTCTCCGCCAGAAGACCCAGTAAGAAGTAAGTTGGCAGACCAGCACTTCGACGGAGTCTATCTCGGCGACCGGAAGATAGGTTTCATCAGCCAGGAATTTCGCTGCCTGATGCTTGAGATTTGGAAGATAAAGTACCTGCAAATCCCGCGTTTCCGCGAGGTAATCGCCTCGATCCCGATGGAAATTCGCCTTGAGCACTTCCTCAACGACGGCGATTCCCCTGATATCCCGATTCCGGTGTACGTCGAGTATCTCAATCAGATCAGGGAACTCGCGAGAGTGAAGGACCACTGAGGGTTCAATCTGCCAGGAGAAAATTGTTGATTCTTGATTGTTGAATAAAGGCCCCAGGCGCGATGCGAGCGGTTTTCATTCAACTATCAACGACAATCTTCTAGGTCCACCGGAACCATTTCAGCGCCAGGACAAATGAAATTCCGCCCCACAGAATCATGATCAGGATGCGCGGCCACTGGTGAAGCAGGGGTGTGCCTTCCAGAATGCTGGCGCGCAGCGCGTCATTGAGCGCGGTTAGCGGCAAGGCCTTGATCAGCGGATGAATCATGGCCGGGAATCGCTCGTACGAGAAGAAGACGCCCGAGAAGATCCACATCGGCATCATCACGAGGTTGATCAGGCCGCTGACACTCTCGATCTTCTGAGCGCGGCTCGCGGTCAGAAGGCCCACGCCGCCGAAGGTCAGCGAACCGATGCCGGCGATCAGGGCAATCGCCGCCACCGATCCCAGCACGCGCATATGAAAGAAGAGCACGCCGAACAGCAACAGTAACCCGACCTCGATGATCATCAGGATCAGGCGGCTCGAAGCCAGCGCCATCAGGAAGTCGGTGCGCCGCATGGGCGTGCCCACGAAGCGCTTCAGCAGCTTGCGCTGCCGCATGTCCACCAGCGCGAAGCCGATCCCCCACATGCCGGAGTTCATCAAGTTCATCCCCAGCAGGCCGGGAATCAGGAAATCAATGTAGCGTGAACCGGGCTCAGAAGAGGCGACGGCCGCGGTGGGCACGGTGTCTTTGCGCCCGGCTGCCGTCTGCAGCGCGTAGTCGACTTCCGCTTTGGCGAGGACACTCTCAGGTCGTGCTGGATCGTAGCGGTAGGTAACACCTCCGCTGCCGCCTGACTCAATGACAAGATCGAATTTGCCCAGGCGAAAGCCTTTGTGCGCCTCATCCTGGTTGAGCACCTGCATCTTCATCTGATCATGCTGCGGCGAGCGGGCGAGAAGTTTCTGGGCTTCCTGCGATCCGGCTCCTTCTACGATGGCAACAGCGACAGCGTTGCCCGGCTTGTTGCGGAATGCTATGCCGAGTCCTAACGCCAGAAGAAGGGGGAAGACGAATACCCAGAACACCACCTCCGGCTCGCGCTTGAGTTCGAGCATGCGCGCCATCAGCAGGTGCGAGTATCCGGACCAGCGTCCGTTGCGCCGCGGAGGCATAGCTTGCGCCGTGCCAGTTCTTGCGGGAATTTCTTGGGCAACGCTCATATAGATGCGGTTTTCTTGTTGAATAACCGTCGTTTGTCATCCTGAGCGGCGTTTTTTGCCGCGGAGGACCCATGCAGTTTTCTTCGTAGCGGCAGAGTACAGAAGTCCTCCGCGCCAAAAATCGCGCCTCGATGATAGGCCGATTTAATCAACAATCAAGAATCAACAAATCAGCCTCACTGCGGCTTCCACTTATTAAGGAACGCAACGAGAAATTCCGGCGCCAGGCTGCGCGCATCTTCGAACTCCCCGTTTTTCTGACTGGCCACGAGTTTGCCATCGCTTTCAGCCACGGCCAACGCCGGGATTCCTCTATTGAGTGGAACTTCGTATTTCTTTACCAAATCTGCATTTTTCTCTTCTTCCGGGCCGAGATCGATCTGAACCACTTCGTAGTTCGCTACCAGGATCGGCGCGATATCCGGACGCTGAAATGCCAAGTCGAGTACGTGACAGTCGAAGCACCAGTTGGCGCCGAAGACGAGCAGCAAGCGCTTGTGTGCGTTCGCGGCCTTCTCCTCCGCCTCTTTGATTTCAGCTTGCGCGTTGGCGTCGGCCGGATAGATGTTCTTCTTCATGTCGGACGGCTGCTTCAGTTTCGGGGAATCCGTTCTCTCGACCGAAATCAGACGCCACTGGTCGCCTTGTTGTTGCCACGACTGGTCATCGGTAACCCAGAACGTCGGCGCATTGGGCAGGCCGGGAACGACTTCGGTGCGAAAGATGTAACTGATATGGCCATGCCGCGGCTCATTGCGGACAACGTACGTTTTCATCGATCGCGGTTTCCACAAGAGCCAGAACCCGATATCGGTGTCCGCTCCGCTCCTGGTCAGGTTGACCTGAACCTGTGCTGGAGGGTCGGTGCTGTAAAGCGATTTGAGCGTGGTAGCGTCACCAGAGAGGACAGCGCTCTTCCATTGCTCAAACGGGGTGAAGGTGGGCACTGGTGCTTGTGCGACGACAAAGGTACCCGCAAGCACCAATACCGCCCATGCGAATTGAACTCTCTTGCTCAAAGCAGAAGTTCCTTACTCATCGCGCAAATGCCGGCCCGTAAGGTTCACGAACACGTCTTCCAGACTGGCTTGCCGCGTGGTCAGATGCTGCAATATGCCACCTTGCTTATCGATCGCTTCGAGCAGCGCCGGGATCGTCAGGTGCGGCTGTTTGACATTCAACGCGATCAATCCATCGTCTTCGCGCACCGACTCGACACTCGGCAAGGCGCGCCACGCCGGCAGCGCCGCGCCGTCGTGATTGCCACTGACGGAGAACTCCACGACGTGATGCCCTCCCAGCCGGTTGATCAGGTCGGCAGGAGTTCCTTCCGCGATGATTTGCCCGTGATCGACAATGGCCAGCCGATCGCACAGGCGTTCGGCTTCGTCCATATAGTGGGTCGTGAGAAGAACCGTGCCTCCATTTTGCTGGAAGGCGCGAATGATGTCCCAAAGTTGCCGGCGGCTTTGCGGATCCAGGCCCGTCGTCGGCTCATCGAGAAAAAGTATCTTCGGGTTACAGACTAGAGCTGTCGCGACTGCAAGCCGTTGGCGCTGACCGCCGGAAAGCTTCCCCACCCACGCGTCGGCTTTTTCGGTGAGTTGCAGTTGCTCCATAACCTCTTCGCTGGGACGCGGTTCCCGATAAAAGCTGGCGAACAGGTCGATGGTCTCGCGCACGGTCAACTTCTCCGACAGGCGCGTTTCCTGCAGTGAGATACCGAGCCACTCGCGCATTTCGCGCTCGTTTTCATTCCAGGAATGCCCAAGAATGGAGACTCGCCCAGATGTCGGCTGCAGCAAGCCTTCCAGAATCTCGATCGTGGTGGTTTTGCCAGCTCCATTGGGGCCGAGCAGGCCGAAGCACTCCCCGACCTGGATTTCAAGGTTCAACCCACGCACCGCCTCGACTTTCCCGTCGTAGGTCTTGCGCAAGTCGCGGCATTGGATCGCAACGGCCATGGGACTGAGTCCTGCGAGCTGGGGCATCCCACAATTCAGTAACCGAGATCGTCATTATACAAGCCACAGATGGATTGTTTGTTTTGCGCATCGAGCACGCGTGCCATGGCTGCGAGGTTCGCGTTGATGTTGCTGATCCCGGCTAAAGCGCCATAAGACAAGCCCATTTGCAGCGGTCCGCCGCCGTAGAAAAAGTGGACATGACTCCCGTTGCGACCCTCTCCATTGCCGAGCGCTTGGGGATCGGATGTGTGCTTGTTGTGAGCCCACTCGTGAAAGATCAAATTAGCCAGCGTGATTCCCCGGCGGTCGCTGGTCGAGGTCTTGAGTGCCATAAGACCCCCCGTCCAGTACACTTCCGACAAAACCCGACCGTCGGGCATTTTCGTAGTGCCTCCTCCGGCATGTCCGTGAAGCAAGTTCGAATGATCGACGCCGGGCTCGTATACCTTGTCCATCAAACTGATGATTAAGCTGCCCTGGGTAATGTAGGCCACAAGATCCACATCAGACACCTCGCCAGCATGAGGGGCGACTTTGAACATGGAGTTCAGAAATTTCCGCGGTCGTTGATTGACGCAGATCAGGTCAAAGTACCGTTTCAGCTGCTTACCGGCTGCCTGCAGGACATCGTCAGGCACATCGACCTGAGGTGAGAGAAAGAGCTTCAGGACCTGCATGGTGGATCGCGCCTCCTTCGAAAGTAGTGTCAGTGGACCGCCGGACGTTGCATTGCCGAAATGGGACGGCAGTATACAGCGAGTTATTCTTCCCAATTCCAGGATTTACCTCTCTAGTACCCCACCAGCTGTGCTAAGTCCCGCCATTACTTTCGTTTCATGACGTCACACATGCTCGTGATTCCGGTCACAAAGTTCCGTGATGAGGGCCATTTGCCCTGCCGCTGCCTTGCATGAAGATGTGCTTGGAATAGGACGTCTGTGAGCGTCTTCCAGTTTTGGAATCCGCGGCAAGGGTGAGGTAGGGAGGTTCCGATGGGCACTACGAATATTCATGAGCCAGAGGTAAGAGACGTCAAACCAGCGACACGTCCTTCGGCGGCGGTGCTGCCCAAGTCCGACATAGTCACAGGGGCGAAATTTACGCCGAGGCCGATGTTCGCCGACAGCATCCTGGATTTTGACAAACAGAAGAAACGGCACGCCTTTGCCACGACAACCTCCTTTGTTTTGAACTGCCTGGCAGTGGGCGTCATGCTGATCATGCCGCTGGTGTTTACTGAGAGCTTGCCCAAAGCCCAGTTGCTCACATTTCTGGTAGCGCCTCCTCCACCCCCTCCCCCACCCCCCCCGGCCGCCGAGCAGGTGCAGAGAGTGGTCCGGCAGATCCAGACCGACCTGCTCAACACCGGCCAGTTGCGGACGCCCTCGCGCATTCCGCAAAAGGTGCAGATGATTCATGAAGAGGAGGCGCCGCCGCCGATGCCCGCCACCGGCGCAGGAGTGATCGGTGGAATTGGCGGTGTCCCGGGTGGACAAATTGGAGGCGTAATCGGCAGCATCGTGAGCGCCACCGCGAACGCTTCTGTTCCGAAATTTGTGCCTCCAACCCCCCAGCGCGTCCGCATATCGCAAGGCGTGACCAGGGGATTGTTGATTCAGAAGATCGAGCCGCAGTACCCGCCGCTGGCGCGGGCGGCGCGCGTCCAAGGTGAAGTGGTTCTGAGCGCAATCATCGACGCCAATGGCCAGATCACGAACTTGCAACTGGTCAGTGGACATCCCATGCTGGTTCCGTCCGCGATCTCAGCCGTCAAACAGTGGCGTTACAAACCCTATCTGCTCAATGGGCAGCCGGTTGAGGTGGAAACCACCATCACCGTGATCTTTTCCTTGTCGTCATGAGGCTAAGGTTCTTTCTGGGAGTGGCAGGAGTTTGAACATGGCTTCGGAATATACCTATCGCGTTTCGGCCTGGTGGACCTCAGGCCGCACTGGACTCGCCAAGTGCGAATCCTCGCCCAACACGATTCACTTCTCGGAGGCAGCGGAGTTGGGCGGCCTTCAGGGCCGTTGGACGCCCGAGCAACTGCTGCTGTGCGCCTTGGCAGGCTGCTTTACCACGACGTTTCATGACGTGGCGCGGAGCGCGAAATTTGAATATACCGACCTGGAGGTGGAGATCGAAGGCTGTGTCCGCCGCACCAGGGCTACCGGGTGCAACTTCAATGAGATTCTCATCCGTCCCCGGTTGAAGGTGCACTCGGAAGATCAGGTCGAGGCTGGCCTCACGCTGTTGCGCCGGACGAAATCCGTGTGCATGATTTCGCGCGCCATTACGGTTCCACAAACTCTGGAGCCATCCGTGGAAAGCGTAAAGATGCCGGTTGAGGGCTGGACCAATCAGGATGCGGTCGTCAAGCTTGGGGTGTGAAGCTGGGCCTCGTGTGCCAAATGGGGACGACGAGGGGGGTGATTATGATGTTTTCCTACAGACTCGTTCGTCTGATTGAATCCCACGCTGATGCGCTTGCCGGGGGACTGGAAGAGAAAGTTCAGTCCAGCTCCCAGATCTCCCATTTCCGCAATGTTCCTCCGCACGAACTGAGAGAACGGGTGTACGAGATTTACCGGCACCTGGGCGAGTGGCTTCTCGGGAAAAACGAACTCGACATTGAACATCGTTATCGCGAAATCGGCGGACGCCGCGCCCGCCAGCGCGTGCCTCTTAGTGAAGTCATACAGGCCATTGTTCTCACCAAGGAGAATCTTTGGGAGTTCCTCAAGAGTGAGGCCGTGATGGACCGCGCCGTGGAAATCATGGGGGAACTCGAACTGCTGCAAATGCTGGAAATGTTCTTCGACCGGGCGATTTATTATGCCACTGTGGGGTATGAGGAAGAGGTGGCCCGAGCACCGCATGAGGCGGGAATGCTGAGGGTCGTCTAAAAGGGGAGCGAATAAGGATGTCGATGTCATGGGAGATGGAATACAAGAAGCGGCTGAGAACGGCAGACGAAGCGCTGGAATGCGTGAAGTCAGGCATGCGCGTCTACATTCAGCCGGGATGCGCCGAGCCTGAAACCTTGGTCGAGGCGCTCATGCGCCGAGCGCCCGACGTCTTCGATGTAGAAATCGTTCACATGATGACCATGGGCTGCGCGCCCTACGTGGCGCCGGAGATGGCGGGCCACTTCCGGCACAATGCCGTCTTCATCGGGGCCAACGTGCGCGAAGCCATCAACGATGGACGCGCTGATTACACCCCTATCTACCTGAGCGAAATCGAAGGTCTGTTCGAGAGCGGGCAGATGCCGATCGACGTGGCGTTGATTGAGGTCTCACCGCCAGACTCTCACGGATTCTGCAGTTTCGGCGTGGGCGTCGACACCACGCTTACCGCAGCCAGGGTCGCAAAGCACGTCGTGGCACAGGTAAACGACTACATGCCCCGCACCTACGGCGACAGCTTCATTCATGTCGACGACATTGATGCGTTCGTCGAGTCGTCACGTCCGCTGTGCGCGCTGAAGAAGCCCATTGTCACCGATCTGCAGGTCGCCATTGCCAAGAACGTCTCCGGCCTCATTGAAGACGGTGCCGTTCTGCAGACCGGGATCGGTGGTATTCCGGATGCCGTCCTTCCCATGCTGATGGACCGCAAGGACCTCGGTGTCCACAGCGAACTGGTATCCGATGGCGTGATTCCGCTGATCGAGGCTGGGGTGCTGACGGGCGCGCGCAAGAACTTCAAGCCGCGCAAAATCATCCTGGGCTTCGCGCTGGGTACGAAGCGCCTGTTTGATTTCATGGACAACAATCCCATCTTCGAGTTTCATCCCACAGCCTACACCAACGATCCGGGATTGATCGCGCGCAATGACAAGATGGTCGCGATCAACTCGGCGATCCAGGTGGATCTCACGGGGCAGGTCTGCTCCGACTCGATCGGCAATCAGTTTTACAGCGGAATCGGCGGGCAGGTGGATTTCATCCGCGGAGCGTCCCGGTCCAAGGGCGGAAAACCGATCATCGCAATTTCGTCGACCGCAAAAGGCGGAAAAATCTCGCGTATCGTGCCCGTGCTCGATCCGGGGGCGGGAGTCGTCACCTCGCGCGGACTGGTTCGCTACGTCGTTACCGAGTTTGGTGTGGCATATCTGCATGGCAAGTCGATTCGGGAACGCGCCAAGGCGCTGATCGAAATTGCCCATCCCGACTTCCGTGCCGAGCTGTACGAGTATTGTGAAAAAACAAAGTGGTACCCTCATGCGGCGCTGACCGCGGTGACAAGATGAAGTCGGCGGATGAAGTGACCGCATGAAGAAGAAATGAGGTGGCCACCATGGCGGGCCCAGCGCGCGGCAAGGTCACAATCGATGTCGAGGAGTGTAAAGGATGCGGGTTGTGTGTCGAGTCGTGCCCGCCCAAGTGTCTCGAACTCTCTCCTGAACTGAGCCATTACGGCGTGCATCCGGCGCGCTATTCGGGCCACGATTGCACCGGATGCGGCATCTGCTTCTATTGCTGTCCGGAACCTGGTGCCATCACCGTCTACCGCCTGGTTCCTCCCCCCAAGGTAGTCGCGACTCCCGTGCAGGCCGGAGGCGAACATGCGCCAGCTCTGTAAAGGCAACGTCGCGGTCATCAAGGGCGCAGTACTCGCCGGATGCCGCGCCTACTACGGGTATCCGATCACGCCGGCCAGCGAGATCGCCGAAGCGGCGGCCCTCTATCTTCCCGAGGTTGGTGGAACGTTCGTCCAGGCCGAAAGCGAGACTGCGTCAATCAATATGGTCTTCGGCGCTGCCTCAGCAGGACAGCGCGCGATGACGGCATCATCCGGTCCAGGACTCAGCCTGATGCAGGAGGGGATCTCCTATCTCGCCGGAGCCGAACTGCCCTGCGTGATCGTCGACGTAATGCGTGGAGGACCAGGGCTCGGCAACATCGCTCCCGAGCAGAGCGATTACTTCGCCATGGTGAAAGGTGGCGGCCACGGCAACTATCGCAATTTCGTGGTGGCTCCCGCCTCGGTGCAGGAGATGGCGGATCTCACCATCCTCGCTTTCGAATTGGCAGACAACTACCGGAACCCGGCGGTCGTTCTGACCGATGGATTCGTCGGGCAGATGATGGAACCGCTGGATCTCCAATACCGCGAGATCGTCGCTTCGCCAAAACCTTGGGCGGTGCAGGGAACCGCCGGCACGCGACAGAATATGATCAGCTCGATCTTCCTCGAGCCCGACGATCTGGAAGAGCATCAGCGCATGGTGGAGGCGAAGTACATCCGCGCACAACAGAAAGAAACACGCTGCGAGCAATACCGCACCGACGATGCCGATCTGCTTGTCGTGGGATATGGGATTGTTTCGCGCGTGCTGCGCTCCGCTGTCGACCTGGCACGGAAGCAGGGCATCAAAGTTGGTTTGTTCCGGCCGATCACGCTGTGGCCGTTCCCGTCGGCAGAACTGGCCAGGGCGTCACTGCACGTCGAGAAACTTCTGGTCGTGGAACTCAGCAACGGGCAGATGCTCGAGGATGTGAAGCTGGCGGTCGAAGGTCGCCGTCCGGTCGGGTTTTATGGCCGGGTCGGCGGCAACGTGCCCGGAGTCGAGGAGTTGTTGGCAAAGATCGAAGAGCATGCCGGGGTGACGGCGTAGCGCCACTACACCCGTGAGGAGGCGCTACGGTCAGAGGAGTCCAAACGAGGTCAACATGGCCGAGCAGAATGTAACTCTGCAAGAACCGAAGATCGAAAAATACGAGGTCGTCCATCAGAAGCCCGAGACGTTCTATCACGAATACGAACGCAAGGCTGACCTGAAGCATCAGACGCACTACTGCCCCGGATGCGGACACGGCGTTGTGCACAAGCTGATCGCCGAGGCCTTGCAGGATCTCGGTCTGCAGGACCAAACCATACTCGTAAGTCCTGTCGGCTGTTCTGTCTTCGCGTACTACTACTTTGACGTGGGTAACGTGCAAGTGGCGCACGGCCGCGCTCCCGCGGCTGCCACGGGCCTGAAACGCGCCTGCCCGGACAAGACTGTGATTGCTTACCAGGGAGACGGCGACCTGGCTGCAATCGGCACCGCCGAGATCGTGCACGCTGCCAATCGCGGGGAGAAGATCAGCGTCTTCTTCGTCAACAATGCAATCTATGGAATGACCGGCGGGCAGATGGCCCCGACCACTCTCGTGGGCCAGCGCTCCACCACTTCGCCGTGGGGACGCCGCCCGGTCAACGAAGGCTTCCCGCTGCACATGGCCGAGATGCTTTCGTCTCTGGAAGCGCCCGTGTACATCGAGCGCGTGGCACTGTCGGACAACAAGAACATCATGAAAGCACGCCGTGCAGTGCGGAAAGCACTGGAGCTGCAGCGCGACGGCGCCGGTTTTACCTTCGTCGAAATTCTTTCCCCATGCCCGACAATCTGGGGTAAAGATCCTATCGACGCCCGGAAGTGGATCTCCGAGAAGATGATTCCCAACTTCCCCCTGAATATCTTCCGCGACAAGCCGGTTGAAATCCCGAACACAAATATCCCGCCGCATAAGACCGTGGAAGAGATCGTCGAGGGCGAACGCAAGGCTGCGCGGGAAGGGATGGTCCACGGGCGCGCACATCTCTTCCAGCATCTCGGCATCAAGATCGCGGGTTTCGGCGGCCAGGGTGTGCTGCTGCTCGGCCAACTTCTCGCGGAAATGGGCATGCGGGAAGGGTTAGAAGTGAGCTGGCTGCCGTCTTATGGTCCCGAGATGCGCTCGGGCAGCGCACACTGCCACGTCTGCCTTTCAAAGGATCGCATTGGTTCGCCGCTGCTCTCTCGGCCCGATGTGCTGATTGCGATGAATGAGATCTCGCTGCGCAAGTTTGCCTCCGAGGTCGCCCCCGGCGGAACGATCATCTATGGCCGCGATCGCTTGCCCGACGACGTCTGCGTTCCCAACGCCCAGGTTGTCTGCATCCCCGCCTCGGAGATCGCCGACAAACTCGGATTGGCCAAGGTGGCCAATGTGGTCATCATGGGCGCTCTGCTGGAAGAGACGGAATGCCTCTCTCAAGAAACCGCGATGAAGGTGCTGGAAGCGAAGGTCAAGAATCCCACGCTGCTCGAACTCGACCGCAAAGCACTGGAGGCGGGTAGGCTCTTCATTGACCACACCGTCGCCATCGGCGCTGTCACCCAGGCCGACGGCTTTGCCCAGTAGTCCCACCGTTCACCGGTCGGCGGCGGTCATCACATGTCAACTGACGAGCCAGGCGATTGCACTCAAACCCCTGCCGGGGCATTTGAGTGAAATCGGGATATTACGCCAATGAGGCAGTAGCAGCTATGATGCTGCAAGGTGCCGATCCATCGAATGAGGCTCTGGCCGATCATCACCGCAGGAGCAGTAGGAGCGGCAATAGGCGTTTTCGGCCCGGTCTACGCAGGCATGACGTCCGGATTGGGGACGTCATTGACGACGACAGGCACAGTAGCCCTTGTGATCCTCTGCCCGGTGATCTATGCGATCCGCTGGACACTGTGGCTCGTTCCCGTATTGAATGCTCTGTTCTACGGCGGAGTCGCCTTTGGTGTAGCCAAGTGGCATCACACAACCGTAAGGCGGCCAGGCAAATGAGTGAAATCGGGATGTTACGCCATTTGAGTCGAACTTGAGGACCTTAGCTGAAGGAGCCTTCGGCCGACCAGGAAGAGCCAAATCGGGTAAAAGGGTCCAGAAATAGCCAAGAGGACGATGCCAGCGCCCGGCAGGAAAAGCCCGAATACGATGTGGGCCAGATCGAGTCCGTGCATCAGGATGCCCAGGTAAGCGGTTGGCCTGCTGAAAACGCTGCTACGAAGCATCACGACGGAGATCAGCACAGCGCCGCTCTGCACGAGGATTCCACCCATGATGGCGCCAGTCCCGTGCCAGATGTCGGTGGCCAGGATCGCTTCCCCCGCAGCCAGGAACTGAGTTCGCGTCGCCTCTGTCGTGGCGGCTGCATACTTCTGACTGAGCGAGATCATCGATAGAGCTGTGGGCGTCGCCAGCAGCAGCGTGACCCCAACGAAGGCGAGAGACGTGGAAAGGATTGCATTCGCCCGGTCAGTTCGTTTCAGAGCGGCAAATAGGCCGAGAAACACAAAGTAGTACAGCGGCATTGCGACTATGGTGGGCAAGTCGAGGCGTAACAGTCCCACAAGTCTGTTGCTCTGCAACAGTCGGAATGCTTCGGCGGCCGTCGCGGGCGGGCCGCCCAGGACAAGGAGTTGAACTATCGTTGCGAGCGAGTAGACGATCAGAACCAACGCCGCAATTCCGCCTGTCCAGCAGAAAGAGCTTCTATCAGAGGCTTCGGAGTTGCCACCGGTGACTGCGCCTTGCTCATTTTCAGTTGCCAAGCTCACTGTTCCTCCAGGCGACGGTCATCACCGAAAATGGATGAGTCGAGCCTATCGAGTTCAACAATGGGCGCAGTGACCAGAATCACTTGACGTTCCTGTGGTCAACTTACTTAACCAGGCCGTTGCGCTCAACCCCCCCC
>Ga0335085_10000610_pt1 | contig 96194 bp, 67 predicted proteins | sample Lox_Sample_45_FD_206712 | JGI IMG/M metagenome (GOLD analysis project Ga0335085, IMG submission 206712) | Soil microbial communities from Loxahatchee National Wildlife Refuge, Florida, United States - Lox_Sample_4.5 | ecosystem: Environmental > Terrestrial > Soil > Wetlands | place: USA...
GCTGCTCTAACTCTGGGAGAGATTGGGGCATAGGAAAAACCTCCTGATCCTAGCGTATAATATACGCAAGGCAACATGCCACAAAAAAAGAAGGTCCGCCCTCTCCAACTTCTACGTCGCGCACCCCGAGGCGATCTCGGCCTTGACAAGCCCAATTCCCGATTCCTATACTCGGTCTTGAACGAGCGGGAATAACTCAGTGGTAGAGTGCGACCTTGCCAAGGTCGAAGTCGCGGGTTCGAATCCCGTTTCCCGCTCCAGCACTGTTACCCGCAATTCTCCCGTCGGCGCGGTACCCAAGTGGTAAGGGAGAGGTCTGCAAAACCTTTATGCGGCGGTTCGATTCCGCCCCGCGCCTCCACCTTCGTCATATCCGCGTGTTGACCCTGTCCGTTTTGCGCCGCCCCGTCGGTCGCACGCGCGGGCCTGGAAATGTTTCAAGCATCAAAACTGGATCATTTACTGCGATTGGCCCGTGGGCAGATTCACCGGCACGTCGGTCGAGAGGCCCCAGACCGTCTTCGTGGACTTCCCGTTGCTCGATTGCAGGATGTACCAGGTCCCGCTCGACGGCCGGAACACCGCGATGTCCGTCTTCTCGTCGCCGTCGTAGTCCTTCGCCACCGAAATGTCGCCATTGGTCCCGTAAGACGTGGTAATGGTCTTGCCGCTGCTCGACTGGATGGTATACCACGTTCCGTTCGAGGGACGGAACACCGTGTAGTCCGCCTTGGTGTCGCCGTCGTAGTCGCCCGGCACGGGAATATCGCCGCTCGACCCAAACTGCTGGTGCGTGCCCACGCCCGTGCTGCTGTAGAGCACGTACCACGTCTGGTTCGATGGACGCCAGATGGCGAAGTCGGTCTTGCCGTCGCCGTCGTAATCGGCGGGCACGGGAATGTCGCCCGTTGCTCCATACGACTGCTTGAGGGACTGGCCCGTGCTGCTGAGAATTAGGTGCCACGTACCGTCGGAGGGCCGGAAGACCGCGTAGTCGGTTTTGCCGTCGCCATCGTAGTCGCCCGGCACGGGAATGTCGCCGGATGCGCCCCACTGCTGATTCACGCCCTTGCCCGTAGTGCTGAGCGTCACGTACCAGGTCTGGTTCGACGGACGCCACACGGCATAGTCTGTCTTGCCGTCGCCGTCGTAATCGCCGGGCACGATCAAATCGCCGTTCGCGCCGTACGCCTGCGACGTGCTCTCGCCCGTGCTGCTGTCAATCACGTACCAGGTGCCGTTCGAGGGCCGGAAGAACCCGATGTCCGCCTTGCGGTCGCCATCGAAGTTCGTCGTATGCTTGTCGCGGCGAATCATCGAGGGCAGATGCGCCGCCGGAATGTCGCCTGTCTCACCGTACTGAATCGACTCGCTCCCGCCGCTGGAATACTTGATGTACCACGTCGCATTCGAAGGCCGAAACACCGCGTAGTCGTTCTTGCCGTCGCCGTTGTAGTCGCCGACCACGGGGATATCGCCGATGGTTCCGTACGACGTACTCACGCTCTTGCCCGTGCTGCTTAGCATCACGTACCACGTCCCATTCGATGGACGCCACACGGCGTACTCGGTCTTGCCGTCGCCGTCGTAGTCGCCTTCCACGGGAATGTCCCCCGGCGATCCGTAGGGCGTGCTCACACTCTTCCCGGTGCTGCTCAGGACCACGTACCAGGTTCCGTTTGAGGGGCGCCACACGGCGTAATCGGCCTTGCCGTCGCCATCGTAATCGCCGATCAGGGGAATGTCGCCTGACTGCCCGTACTGCTTGGTGATCGACGAGCCTCCGCCGGACGGCAGGATATACCAAGTCCCAGTGCCCGGACGCCAGACGGCGAGGTCCGCTTTGCCGTCGCCATCGTAATCGGCCGGTACCGGCACGTCATCCGGCGATCCCCACGCGGTCGTGATGGGGTTCTTGGGATTGCCGCTTGGGATGATGTACCACGTGCCGTTCGCCGGCCGGAAGAGCGCGAAGTCGCTCTTGCCGTCGCCATCGTAGTCGTCTGCCTCGGGCACGTCGTCCGATTGCCCCCACGCCTGGGTCAGGTTGCCGCTACTGCCGCTGTTCGAATGCACGTACCAGGTTCCGTTCGACGGACGGAACACCGCCGGTTCGCCTTCGCCATCGCCGTAGAAGTCGACCAGCAGCGTGGGCGTCTGAGCGAGGACGATGCCCGTGCCACTGAGCGCAATCGTCTGCGGACTCAGGAAGGCGCTGTCCACAATCGTCAGGGCACCGGTTTCACCTCCTTCCGCCGTCGGCTTAAAGCTCACGCTGATAGAACACGTGTTGCCCGCGAGGAGAGTTGCCGCACAGTTGTTCGTTTCAGAGAAATCGCTGGTGGCCGTGATCATCGAAAGAGTAACCGGTGCCACTCCCGGATTTCTGAGCGTCACAGTCTTTGTCCAACTTGTAATTCCAATGAAGCTATCGCCGAAGCTGAGGGCCGTTGGAGAAACGCCCACGGTGGGCCGGTTCAAGAAGATTGTGATGCCGCTTGGATTTCCACCGCCGACTACCGCGTCCAGGCTTCCGTCACCCAGGAAATCACCAGCGGCAGCGACGGTAACGGCGTAGTAAGGCAAAAAGTAGACAAGAGGGGACTGAAAGCTGCCATCGCCGTTGCCCAGCAAGAACGAGGCCCATGGGATACCCTCGTCTCCGCTCTCGGTAAGGAGATCAAGGTTGCCATCGCCGTTGAAATCTGCGGCGACGAGGCCGGAAGGACCGTACACACCGCTGCCTCCAGTTAGATAATTCACTGCCGATTGAAACGTTCCGTTTCCGTTCCCAAGAAAGACGCTGACCTCGCCCACCAGGTAGTCACCGACCACCACGTCTGTTTTGCCATCGCGATTGAAGTCGCCCGTTACGACCGCCCCAGGATAACCGGCTGCTGCATAGTCAACATGAGGCTGGAAAGTGCCGTCGCCGTTGCCGAGCAGGATTGAAAGTGTTGTCGAAGAACTGTTGGTGACGGCAAGGTCCAGCTTGCCGTCGCCATTGAAATCGGCAGTGGCTACGCCCGCCGGACTGTCCCCGACCGTGTAGCCTGAACCTTGCGCGAAACCGCCGCTGCCGTCACCCGGAAAAATGACAACCTGGCCCGCCTGGTACGACGTTACAGGACTGGCCGCGGCCAAATCCAGGTTCCCATCCCCGTTGAAATCACCGGCGGCGATTCCACTTAGGAAGCCGCTGGAAGCCGAGGTGATGGGCGTCCCGAATGTGCCCGTTCCGGTGCCGGGCAGCAGCGTAATGGTCGTGTTGTTCGCGACCGCGATGTCGAGCAGGTGATCGCCAGTGAAGTCCTGGACCACTTCGGCCAGAACTCCCGAGCCGGCGGCGTACTCAACCGGGCTTTGCAGCGTCCCGTTGCCGTTGCCCAGGAAGACAGCTATCGAGCTGCTGTCCATATCGCCGAGCGCCAGATCCAATTGTCCGTCGCCGTTGAAGTCGCCAACGCCGCCGAACCAGTAGTCTTTTGACTGCTGAGAGGAAATCTGCCCCGCCAGCGTTCCATCGCCTTTCCCGAGCAGTATGGAGACATAGTTGTAACCCGTACCCGTTGCCAGGTCGAGTGCTCCATCGCCATTGAAGTCCTTCGCCACGAACTCAGAGCCGCCCGGAGCGATGTACTCCTGCGGCGACTGAAAGCTCCCGTCGCCATTACCGAGCAGGACGGACACCGCACCGGCGGATGGGGATGGAGAGGTACCAGGCACAACCGCGTCAAGCTTTCCATCAGAATTGAAATCGACTAGCAGAACGTTACCCGGCGTGATGCCGGCGGGATAACTGATGGCATTTTCAAAAGTCCCGTCACCCTTCCCGAGGAGGACGGCAAGCGCATAATAGACGAAGCCTTCGGCAGCCACCAGGTCAAGCACGCCGTCGCCATTCAGGTCCGCCGCGGCAATAGAGCCGGGAGAGTCGACCGGATAGTCGGCGCGCGCAGAGAAGTGACCGTGGCCGTCACCCAGAAATACCGAGACCACGTTTCCGTAGCCTCCTGCCGTAGCGAGGTCGGGATTGCCATCCCCGTTGAAGTCTCCGGCGATCGCCTGCCACAGGCCGGCAGGAGTGGCAAGGGTAATCTGAGGCTGAAACGTGCCATCCCCATTGCCAAAGAGGATCGAGACCGTATAAGACAGATTGTTCGCAACTGCGAGATCCAGTATCCCGTCACCGTTAAAGTCCGCGGCCAGAACCGAAGTCGGCGACGTGCCCACGTGGTAGTCCGTCCGCGGTTTCAAGGTGCCATCCCCGTTGCCCAGAAAGACCGACACTGTGTTGCCATAAACGTTGACAACGGCGACATCGAGATTGTGATCTCCATTGAAATCGCCGGAACATAGGGCTCCCGGAGAATCTCCAGCGGGGTAGGTGACGTAAGGTTGATATGTGCCGTCCGGGTTGGCTAGTGTGATCGATAGCGTGTTAGGCCCAACGGGTGTTATTAAGTCTTGGTTCCCGTCGCCATTAAGGTCAGCAGTAAGGATATAGCCACTACCTGCGTTCGTGGGACCGACGGTCACCTCAACTGTGCCAAATACATAGGTTTGTGCGCGGGCCGCTGGACCCAGCAATCCAATCCCTAAGAGGCCGATGAACACAATAGGCAGCGCCCGATCAGCGGGACCGTGCCCACGCTTTTTCGTCATCCTCGGTTCTCCTCCGTTGAAGCTGCCGGCTACAGAGCTTACCCCATTGCCTCATCCCGTCGTGGAACGCGGCTGCGAACGCGTCCAGTTGAAGTGTGGTAGGCTCAGGAGACCGTACCACAACGAAATGGACCGTGCCACAACGGGTCAAACGGCGTCAGTAAAAGTTTACTTGACTTTCGCGCCTGTCCAGAATAGCTTAATAACCTCAGGGGCAATAGGGGAGGGGCAAACTGAAGGAGAGCCTTGCCCGTCCATCCTCACCCAACCATCATCATCCGGCCGCCGGCGCTTGCACTGGGCAATGCGTCTAGCCTCCAAGGCCGCAGCGCGAATCAAAACAGCCCGAAGCACCCCCACCCCCGTGTCGATTTTCGGCGAGACCAGGCCAACGGCCCTTTAGAGTCGACAGTCGACAGTGCCGGGAGACGCAGACTGTGAACTGTCGACTCCCGGACCATGAACGACCTTCGCCTCAACCAGACCGGGGTGCCGATGATGGAATCTATGTCATGTCAGTCAGCGAAGCATAGAAACGAAGGGCAACGAGTGATACACTGGCCCGGAGACGACGCTTGGAGGAGGGAACAATGAGAGGCGAGAATCCGATCTTCCGGTTTGCGCGCGGAGGCGACGGCATGAACCGGCGGGAAATGGTGCAGCGCCTGATCGGAACGGCCGGAGGCGGCGCGGCGCTGGCCACGCTTGGTCCCTTGGCCCAAGCTGCCGATCGCAACTCCGGCTTGCCCGCCGATCCGAACGGAAACGCGGAGGGGCAGAGTGGGGCGGCCGCAGGTTCGGCAGCCTCTGGTGAATGGTCGCCTCAGTTTCTCGATCCGCATCAGAACGAGACGCTGACGGTGCTCGCCGAGCGGATCATCCCCGGATCGGGGCGCGCGCAGGTGAATCGCACCATTGATTTGCTTCTGACCGTAGACACGCAGCAGAATCAGGGCAAGTTCCTGGAGTCGCTGTCGGCGTTCGACGCTGAGGGCCTTCGGCGCCATGGCCAGCCGTTCCTGCGCCTCACCGAAGAGCAGCAGATTGCCATTCTGACGGCAGCGTCGACGGCGGAACCGGGTCCAAAGGAGGAGGGCGGCGATTGGGACCCGTGGGGCGGGTCGTCTGCTGCTTCCACTGGCAGTGAATCGCACCTGACGCTCCGCGATCACTTCGACATTGTCAAAGAATGGGTCGGCAAAGCGTATTTCTCCTCGGAAGTCGGCTTGAAGGACCTCGGCTGGACGGGTCGCGTGATGTGGGATAGCTGGCCGGGCTGCCAGCATCCGGACGGCCACGCGTGAGATCTCCTGCCGGGCGTGGGGGGACGACGGCGACAGCTCTGGACGTGCTGGACGCCAATGCGGCCGGGACATCGGAAATCACGGCGCACACCCGGCACCAGGTCGCCATCCGGCTGCTTCCCTTTCTCTTCATCCTCTACGTCATTAATTATCTCGACCGCACCAATATTGCGTATGCCGCGCTCGGGATGTCGCGCGACCTCGGATTCAGCGACAGCGTGTTCGGACTCGGCGCCGGCATTCTCTTCATCAGCTACGTGACCCTGCAAATCCCGGCGACGCTGCTCGTGGAGCATTGGAGCGCGCGCGGAGTGATCGGCGGCAGCCTGATCGCCTGCGGCGCGGTCACGGCCTCCATCGGGCTGGTGCACACTTCGGGTCAACTTTACCTGGCGCGTTTCCTGCTCGGCGCGGCGGAAGCGGGATACTTTCCCGGCGTGGTCGTCTACCTGACTCACTGGTTTATTCGCGACGATCGCGCCAAGGCGGGCAGCAACTTCATGGCGGCCATCCCGCTGTCGTTCGTGCTCGGATCGCCCCTCTCCGGGTGGATTCTCGGCCATCACTGGCTGCACATCGCCGGTTGGCGCTGGGTATTCGTGCTGGAAGGACTGCCGGCGGTGCTGCTGGGCATGGTGGCCCTTTTCTATATCACTGACTGGCCGCACCAGGCGCACTGGCTCGACGCCCGGCAGCGGCAGTGGATTGAACAGAAGCTCGAGGCGGAGAAGCCGCGAGACGAAGTTCGTGTGAGCACGGGCAAAGTCCTGCGATCGCGCACCGTCCTGATGCTCTGTTCCGTCACCTTTCTGGCCTACTTCACGGCCTATACGTTTGGCTTCTGGTATCCGACCATGCTGAAACGCTGGTCCGGCCTCTCGGACGCGCGCGTAGGCTTGCTCGGCGCCTTGCCGTACGCAGTCGGATTCGTGGCCATGATCGTCAACGGCTGGCACTCCGATCGCAGCCGTGAGAGACACTGGCACGCCGCAGGTCCAGTGTTCATAGCCGGGTTGGCAATGCTGGGTCTCATTTTCTGGCACGGAGCGCCCGGCGTCACCATCGCCTGGTTCTCGCTCGCCGCCTTGACCGTGGTGTTCCTGCCGACCTTCTGGACGATTCCACCCGAAATCCTGCCGCGGTCGTCCATCGCGGCAGTGGTGGGACTCGTGAATGGTGTGGGCAATGTCGCGGGATTCGCGGGAACTTACTTCTTCGGGTACGTGACCACGCGGACCGGATCGTTCTCGTATGGCCTCGCGCTGCTGATGATCGCTGCGATGGCGAGCGGCATGATCATCCTGCGGCTGCCGCGCCCGGCGGAATCCCGCGCGATGTGACGATCGGCTAATTCGAGCATCCCACAGATTGTCTGTCGGGATCTCCGGGACAGGGTGAACGATGGTCGACGTGGTAAACATCGTACTGACCGATGTTGAAGCCCGCGTGCTGGGCGCGCTGGTCGAGAAAGAGATCACCACGCCGGACTACTATCCGCTGTCCTTGAATGCGCTGGTGAACGCGTGCAATCAGAAGTCGAATCGCGAACCCGTGATGAATCTCGAAGAAGAGGACGTGCGGCAGGCGCTGGACGGATTGAACCGGGGCGGCTTGGCGGGCGCGGCGCGCGGCGCGGACAGCCGCGTGACCAAGTACGAACATCGGCTGCAGGAAGTGTTCAACTTCGAGCGGCGGGAAACGGCGATTCTCTGTGTGCTTTTGCTGCGCGGCCCGCAGACCCCGGGCGAGTTGCGTGGCCGCACCGAGCGCATGTATCGCTTCAATGAGCTGGAGGACGTGCAGACGGCGCTGCGCCGCCTCATGGAGCGCCAGCCGCCGCTGGTGAAAGCACTGCCTCGCCAGCCCGGGACGAAAGAGCTTCGTTACGCTCACCTCCTCTGCGGCGACGTCGAGTCGTGGCAGCCGCCAGACGAAACGCAAGCGTCCGGCGCCGAATCGGTTGACGTAGAGCGGCTCGCGCGGCTCGAAGGCGAAGTCGCGAGCCTGCAGGGCGAGGTCGCGGAACTCAAGCGTCAATTTGCTGATTTTCGCAAGCAGTTCGAATGAGTAGGACAAGGGAAATGAGTACGACTGGCGACCCTGCGAAGTCAAGTGCCGGGCCGTTCATCATCAGAGCGGCGCAAACCCCGCCCGATGTGGTTCAGGCGAAGGCCCTCTTCCGTGAATACGCGTCGGGACTCGGAGTTGACCTCTGCTTTCAGAACTTCGATGCCGAACTGGCGGCGCTTCCCGGCGACTACGTTCCTGCCACGGGCCGTCTCCTGCTGGCGTTCGAGGCAGGCGATCCCGCGGGATGCGTGGCGCTGCGCCGAATCTCCGACGACATCTGCGAGATGAAGCGGCTTTATGTGCGCCCGCAATTCCGCGGGACTGGCCTCGGCCGAAGACTCGCCATCGAAATTATGGCTCAGGCGCGCCAGATCGGTTACCAGCGCTTGCGGCTGGATACTCTTCCCATGATGAAGGAAGCGATTGCGATGTACCGGTCGCTGGGCTTTCACGAGATCGGCCCCTACCGTCCTAATCCCGTGGAGGGCTCGCTGTTCATGGAGGTCGACCTGAATCCGACTGTCACCCTGTAGACCGGGCAGCCCGACAGCACGGAGTCACCGATTCCTCAGGCTTCGGCCGTGGTGGGATCGATGATGGTCTTGACCTCAGAGATCCGGTTCGCCGGGAACCCACCCTGAGCGGCGTGCTCGCGTATTAACTCTGCGCTGGGCGCGCGATAGATGCAATAGATCTTGTCGTCGGTGACGAAGCTTTCCACCCACTGGATCTGCGGCCCGAGGCCTCGCAGCACGCTGCATGACTTCTGCGAAATATTGCGCAACTCCTCCGCGCTGAGTTTTCCGACACCGGGAATCTCGCGCTCGATCACGTATTTTGGCATTTGACTCCCATCCTCTCTACTACGATTCCGCTGATCGCTGCCTCAGCGCGGAAAATTGTATCAGAACGTGCCTCACATCGTGCCAGACAGCTTGTCGAAAAACGCTCCGACGCTGTCATTCTGAGCGCAGCGAAGAATCTCCTTTTGCTATTTGAAACACCTGCAAGATTCTTCGTCGCCTTAGGCTCCTCAGAATGACACCTTGGGTGACTGCGTCTACTGAGGCGCGGGTCCTTGCGTCACCTGCACCAGATCGTCCGGACGCACCCACTTCGCGAAAGCGGCCTGGATCTGGGCGCCGGTCATATCGAGATAATGTTGCGCCGCGATGAACGGCTCATCGAGCGGCAGGCCGATCGCCGAACGTCCGAGCCAGCCTGCGGCGATACTGCCGAAGCTCGCCTCGCTGAGCGGAATGCGCCGCAGCACGAGAGCCTTGGCGCCCTGAAGTTCAGCCGGATCGGGCGGCGACGCTTGGAGCGATTTCAAGTCGCGCACGACGATCGTCCGGGCTTTGGAGACGTTGGGCGGATCGCAACCATAGTTCACCGTATAAACGGAGCGGGTCTTGCCGGCCTGCAGCGACGATCCCACCGTGTAAACCAGCCCCGCGCTCTCGCGCAAATCTTTGGAGAAACGGCTGGCATAGAACGCGCCGCCGAGGATCTGGTTTCCCATGTCCAGCGCGTAATAGTCAGGGCTGAAGCGCGTGATGCCGAGCGTTTCGGCGAGAGTGACGGCGTCCTGAACGCGGCTCGAGTCCGGCACTTCCGTCTGCAGCGGCTTGTTGGGGGGAACGGCGGGAAGATCGGTGGGCGGCTTGGGACCCGTAGCCTGCCACGGTCCAAAATACTTTTCGATGGTCCCCTTCGCCTGCTCCGGCGTGACCTTGCCCATCACCACGATCGTGGTGAGGTCGGGGCGGTACACCCGAGCGTAGAAGTTCTTCACGTTTTCCAGCGTGAGTGACGAGATCGTTTGGGGCGTCGCCTCCCGCAACGTGGGATCGTCTTTCGGAAAAAGATTCGCGTGCAAGGCCTGGGACGCCAGATGGTCGGGACTCTGGAGCTCGCCCGCCGCGTAGGACGCCATCTGCGGCCTGGTGATGTCGAAGGCCTGCTGCGGCAGGGCCGGATGAAGCTCGTTGTCCGCGAGCAACTCGACGGCGCGGTCGAAATGGCTGGCCAGCGATTCCACCGAGAAGCCCGTGCCGGCGTTTTCATTGGCGCCGATATCGTCAAGCGCCTTCTGAAACGCGATGCGGTCAAGCGTGGCGGTGCCGTAAGGGAAGAGCTGGCCCAGTACGTCATCCACGCCGTCCTGGCCCGGCGGCGTCTGCAGCTCTGCCCGGCTCTTGATCTGTCCGTAAACGCTGACCGTGTCGCTGACATCCTCGGGCTGCACGATCAGCCTGATGCCGTTCGCGAGCGTCATCTCCTCGGGATGAGTGGTGGCCTTGGGCACCGCCAGTCGTTGAAGGGCCTGCGTCGCCCATTCGGGTAGCGCGACCTGTTTCGCCTCCTTGGGCGTGAACGACTCCTGACCGCCGAAGGTGCTGTGCGATGTCGGCTTGCCCGAGGGTTGAGGCGTCAAAATCGCCGTGATGGACTGCGGCAGCGAGAGGTACTGGCGCGCCACACGATTCACGTCCTCCACCGTCACTTGCTGCATGGCCTTCACATCATCTTCAGGCGATTGCTTTCCTTCCACCGCCACCGCGTTTGACCATGCCTCCGCCAGCCCCTCAACCGAATTCTTCTGCAGCTCGACGCCGGTCAGCTCGTGCAGCTTGGCAGCTTCGACAAGCTCAGGCGGAAAGCCGTTCTTGAGATCCGCCTCGAGAATCGACCGGATGTCAGCGGTGAGCCCGCTCGCATCCGCGCCCTTGGGATAAGCTGCCAGCGCGAACCCGATTCCCGCCTGCGGCAGCGACTGAATTTGAAAGCCGGCAAAGAGCGCCTTTCCTTGAGGAACCAGAGCGTATAGCGTGCCGCGCTGGCTGCTGAGCACGTCGCCCAGGACCTGGGAAGCGGCGTAGTCGGAGCTCGACGTGCCCGGCATGCGGAACGAAATCAGCGCCAGGCCGTAGGGAAGATCGGTATCGAGATTCATCGTCTGCGACTCGACGGGGCCAAGGTGAATCTCCGGCTTCGCGGGCAGCTTCTTGGAGGGAATGTCGCCGAAGAAATTCTTCACCTCGGCGAGTGCGCCTTGCGGGTCCACGTCGCCCACAATGATCAGGATCGCGTTATTGGGGGCGTACCAGTCGGCGTAGAACTTCTTGAGCATGTCCGCCGTGGTCTTATCGAAGGTCGGGCGTGTGCCGAGGCCAGGATCGGACAGCGGCGTGCCCTTGTACATCGCGGCGAGCAGCTTGATGTAAAAGGTGTAGACCGGATTGGAATAGTCGCGCGCCACTTCCTGCTCGATCGCGCCGCGCTCGTGATCCCACTGCTGCTGGCTGTTGTCAACCGCTCGCATGCGGTTGGCCTCGATGCGCAGGGCCACGTCGAGGTCCTCCGAGGGGATGGTGTAAAAGTACTGCGTTACCGTCTGCTGGGTGTCGGCGTTGAAGGAGCCGCCCATGGCCGCCGCAACCTCTGCCAGTTGGTCCGCGTCCAGGCCCGGGCTGCCGCGGAACATCATGTGCTCCTGGGCGTGCGCGGTACCGGGGAATCCCTCGGGCGACTCAATCGAGCCCGCCAGGTAATTCACCATGGTCGTGACCACGGGCGCCAGACGATTCCGGACTACCACCACGCGCAGTCCATTCGGCAGCGTCGCGCGCAGCACGTTCGCGCCGGTGTCCGCCTGCGGACTCGCCGCCGCGTTGGCGTTGAGGCTCAACGCGGTCGCGCGGGTACTCCACGCCGCGACGATAGCCAGCACGCATAACAGCAGAACCGTAGATTTTGCCGCCGCAGAGGAAGTTTCAGGCGCATTGGTGGTTTGCGCAGTGCGGTCAGCCTGGATGAATTGGGGTGTGCCATTCGTCATGAGCCAGAAGCCTCCTCGGGTGCCATCGCGCTGGGATGCCAATATCGCGTAGGAGCAGGCCCCCGTGCCTGCCCTTAGATTGTAGATGATGGGATTGCCCCTACCGTCTACTTCTGCGGTCATGTCAAAAAACCGATTGGTGGCCGAAAACAGCGTCGCGGGCGTAGCCCGCCTTGCGGCGCGGCAGCCCATGCCGCCGCCTGGGCACGGACTATGCGATGGATGTCTTTGAGAGAAAGGCGGCAGCTTGCCGCACTCCAAGGCGCTTTAAGCCTAGGCTGAGTTCCATCGGTGGGATCTCGGCGTGCCCTGTGAGATCTCGGCTTTAAAAGCGCTCAGCCTGGCGCCATCGGAGGCGCAACCCAAAGAGAGTTTCACCACGGTGGCCACAGAGATCTTCTCCGTGCTCTGTGTGATCTCTGTGGTGAAATCTGCTGCGCGCGCCGACAAGAAGCTGCGCGTTAGTCACCGAGAGCACGGAAGAAAGCGCAGAGGCACCGAGGTTCCCGGGTCGAGATCAGTCTACCTGCTGTACTCTAAGAGCCGGTGTTAACTCTTCCGGACCCGATTCGCTTGCGAGCACTCGGCAGTAAACATCGGAATCAACATTGCCGCCCGTAAGCACAGCCGCCACCTTCTTGCCGGCGACTTGCGCAGACTCCTGAAACACCGCGGCGAGTGCTGCCGCTCCTGCGCCCTCCGCTACATTGTGCGTTGCCCGGAAATAGACGCGAATGGCTGACTCAACCGCATCGTCGCTGGCCTCGATAACGCGCTCGATTTCGTTCCGCAGCAACTCAAACCCACCGGGATGAGGATGAGCAACAGCGATGCCGTCTGCGATACGAGTCCGCGGGGGGACGTCAACAATGCGTCCCGCCAAGATGGAACGAGCATAGGAGGGCGCTTCCGTCGAGACGACTCCAACGATCTTCGCCTTCAGGCGAAGCGCGTTTCGCACCGCCGCAAGGCCGGCTGCGCCGGATCCCCAGCCTATGGGGACGTAGAGAAGATCGAGGTCCGGAACAGCCTCAAACAACTCCAGAGCATAGGAGGCGACGCCTCGGACGAGCAGTGGATGAAACGAAAGAACGCGATGCAGTCCCCGGGACCGAGCGAGCTCATCCGCGCGCCCATCGGCATCGTGAAAATCGTGGCCATGCTCGATCAACTCGGCGCCCCACGCGCGCATCGCAGCGTTCTTCTCCTTGCTGTTGCCGTGCGGCACGACGACAACCGCGTTCAGCCCCAGCTGCTGTGCGGCGAAAGCGATCGACTGGCCGTGATTTCCGCGAGTGGCCGTTACCACGCCTGTTATCTCAGGATGTTCCCGGCGAAGCCAGTCCAGGTAAACCAACCCTCCCCGCATCTTGAACGACCCCGTCGGGGTGTGGTTCTCATGTTTGATCCACAGGTCACAGCCGGCTGCCTGCGCCAGGATGGGCCACCGATATTGTGGCGTGGGCGGCATGAAGCGGTGAACGAGAGCCGCCGCCTCTTCCACCTCACGCAGTGTGGGTAGTTTCCAGTCTGTCTCTGGTTCAGGCGCCATGGTTCGCATCAAGTCTGCAGCACTCCGTTCGCGAGTGGCCCACGACATCGTTCTGTATGCCATCGCCACAAATATTGTGGGCTCTGAGCGCAGTGGCGACGACATAAAAAGCCGATGTCGTCGCCACCCAGAAGTGTGAATCGTAGAGTTTCGCTCTGCGCCAGCGGGCGCGTCAGGGCAGATCCAAGTCGAGCCGGTAGATGTCGCGGGTGCCCAAATTTCGCAGCACCAGCGGAGCGCCATCCGGCGTCGCGCCGCTCCAAACTCCGAAGAGGCCCGTCAAGGGAAAATCGGGCGCCCCAACAACCTGCTCAACCTTTCCAGTCGCCGCGCGCCAGCGGAAGATGCCGTGAGGAGCATCGCCCGCGGCGTAATATGGCGTACGGAAGTAAACGAATTCTCCGCCCTGGGACCACTGCGGATAATCTGCGCCATCCGCCAGCATCTTGACGCCGTGAGAACTCGTATCATAGAGCACGAGCTGAGACTTGTCCCATCGAATAGCCGCCACGCGGCGGCCATCCGGCGAGATCTGGCCGTACCAAAGGCCGGCGGTTCCCGGCAGGGCAGAGACACGCCGCGTTCTGAGGTCAAGCATCGCCAGATTCCGGCTTGTGGTGATTTTGTCCAAGCTGGAGTACAGGATTGATTGCTCGTCCGGTGTCCAGGACGGATAGGCCTGCCCGTCATCACCGTCGGGGCCGCACAAAACTGGCGGGCCGCCGTCCCGGGAAATGAGGTAGATCCTCTCCGGCGTTCCTGGTCGAGCAGAAGCTTGAAACGCCAGCCGGGCGCCATCAGGCGACCATCGGGGGTTTTGCACGCGCATCGGTTGGAAGGTGAGTTGAAGACGATCGGCTCCATTCACACGGCTGCGAATGAGGTTTCCGTCGGGAAACTCGACGTAAGCCATCCATTGCCCGTCGGGCGAGAAGGCGACCTCGTCAGCTGAGATGCCGCCGGCAAACGGCACGAACTGCCCTCGGTCCGCATCATACGTCAACAGCTGGCCCCGCAACGTCTCGCCGACCGCAAAGACGCTCTTGCCGTCTTTGCTGGGCGTTGGCTGATAGAACGCCACCGGGCCCTGCGTCAGCTGCACTGGCCCGGGATCGATACGCCGCCATGTTGCGCCGTGTTCGCGCACCGCCCAAATATTGCGGAGCCCTTCGGTGACCGCAGAAAAGAAGAAATATCGGCCGTCAGGCGTCCACCCACCGGCCAGGGCACGACGGGAGCCGTCCCAATCCGGAAGCAGATTCCGGACGGTGTGACGGCCGAGGTCGGCTTCCCAAATCCAGGTATTGGAGCCTTCACCGTCCAGGGAGAATCGCAAAAGCTTGCCATCGGGAGACCAGTGCAGGTAGATCGGCTCACCGGCCAGGCTTGCCACCTTTCGCGAGTTACTACCGTCCGGATTAACCACATAAAGATCCGAGCCGACGGTGTGGGCGATTGCGTCTCCGCTGGGCGACCAGGCGGATTCCCAGGTCCGCAATTGGCCGACGGGCTGAGGCGAACCCGAAACCACAGGCACTCTCCACAACGGGTGTGGCACGTCGCCGCTCAGATCAACAACCAGAAACTCGGTACCGTCTGCAGAGATGTCGTTAACATCCATCTGCGGCAGAGGCTTAGGGATTCGAATGGCTTCCCCTCCATTGCTGGACACGTAGAGCAGCTCTCGATCCTTCCCTTCCCGGTCAAAGGCACGGAAATAGATTCGCGGACCATCGGTCAGCAGCTTGGTGTTGTAAACCACCGTGCCGATCTGCGTAATCTGGCGGACACGCGATACCCTTGGTGGCGGTAGAGTGGGGCGAAAGACCATGACCGCCACGGATGCGACCCCCAACGCCGCTAAGACGACTGAGGGACGAATCCGGCGACGTTCCGCCGTCACAGGCCTGTGATCCGCCGAAGGCCCTTCCTCAATCACAACCCGGGACCGTGAGTGGGTCTCCACGATCAGATCGTCGATCTCTTCTACTGCAGGAACCAAGCGCACTCTTTGAACGAAGCGGTAGCCGCGCCCGGGCACGGTCACGATGTAACGCTGTTCGCTTCCTGCATCGCCCAGAGCTTTGCGCAGCACAAAAATGTTCTGCGCCAGGTTGGATTCCTCCACGAACGTGTCTGGCCAGACACTCTTCATGAGGTCATCTTTGAGAACCAGTCCTTCGCCGCGTTGGATCAGCACGAGGAGGGTATCGAAGACCTTCGGCTTCAGGGGAACGGGCTTCTTCCCGCGCCAAAGCAGGCGCTCATCGGGATCAATCCGGAACGGCCCGAATTCGTAGAAGTTCTTTCCTTGCTTGCTCATGGCGGCGCTAATAAATTCTGAGAAGTTTTTGAGAGCCGCTTAAAGACTTCCTCGGGCTGCCTCGCGCAGAATGTGCCCCTTTCGATGGGACCGGTACCAAAGCTCGTGCCGCACGCGGCAGGCGAATTACGACGGATTCTGCGTTGGGCAAAGCGATTGGCGGCCGTGATCGCACCTCGGAAGAGCGTCGCGATCACCATCGAAACCGACCGAGTCGTGATCGTGCGGCGACGCCGTTCGATAGCGCCGGCAGACGATCCGACTCGGAAACTATAGTTCAATCGTCGAGGAATGTCATCAGGCCGATTCTGGTAATAAGCAGCAAATAAGCGTTCGACAGGAGTTCAAATTCTCGGAGCTTTAAGGGAGGGGGCAATCGTGCAACGATCAAAGAAGGTGCTTCAGGAGCTTGGAATCGCAACGGCATTCCTGCTGATATTCTGCGGAGCTGCCAAGGCTCAAACGTGGGCGGCCGTCACACCATTTCCCGGACTCGGCGCAGGCGCGGCCATACTGCGTACCGATGGCAACGTTATGGTAGAAGAAGTGGATACCACCGGCTACGCGACCGGCAACTGGTACCTGTTGGTGCCAAATTCTGCCGGCAATTACGAAAATGGAACCTGGCTTCTCTGGACAGAGACGTCGAGTTTGGGGTATGCGCCGCTCTATTTCGGCTCGGCGGTGCTGCCGGACGGCAGGATTGTGTTCGAGGGCGGTGAATACAACTTCTCTTCAAAGGACGACACTACCCTGGGATTCGTCTACGACCCGTATGCCGATTTTACTGGAACGTGGACGTCCATAAGTCCCCCCAGCGGCTGGACCAAAATCGGTGACGCTCCCACGGTGGTTTTGGCGCGAGGCCAGTTCATGCTGGGGAGCTGCTGCAGCAAGCAAGAGGCTCTGCTCAATGCCTCGACCCTGACCTGGACGACTACCGGCGCGGGCAAGGCTGATTCGAATTCCGAAGAAGGCTGGACACTGCTGCCCAAGGCAACGGGTAATGACGTGCTGACGATCGATACGCAGAATGGCAAAGAGTCCGAGCTCTACAGCCCCAGCAGCGGAAAATGGTCTTTGGCTGGCAACACCCCGTCCTTCTTGGGCAATAAGTGCGGATTGGCTATTGTTCCCGAGATGGGACCCGCCGTGCTCCGGCCCAACGGTACCGTGTTTGCCGCAGGAGCGAACAGCAAAACAGCGATCTATAACTCCTCCACGGGCAAGTGGTCGGCGGGACCGTCCTTCCCCGCGGGATACGGCGTAGCGGACGGTCCGGCGGCCATCCTGCCCGATGGCAACGTGCTGGTCCAGGCGTCCAACATCAGTCCATGCTTCGACCCGCCGAGCTTGTACTATGAGTTTGACGGCACAAACCTGAACCTGGTGCCCGGACCGCCTAATGCCGCAAGCGAGGCGTCCTACACCTCGCGAATGCTGGTGCTGCCGCATGCGGGGAATATCCTCCATACCGATGGCACCACCGATGTTGAGGTTTACAACCCGGCCGGCTCGGCGAAGAGCGCGTGGAAGCCTGTCATCACTTCCTACCCGGCGACCATAACCACGGGGACGACGTACACCATTCAGGGAACGCAGTTCAATGGCGTTTCGCAAGGCGCCGCTTACGGAGACGATGCCCAGTCTGCCACCAACTTCCCGCTGGTCCGCTTGACGTTTGGCGGGTCCACCTACTACCTTCCGACGTCGAATTTCACCAGTATGGGCGTCCAAACCGGCACCCAGGTGGTGTCGGCAGATTTCAATCTGCCGATCTCACTGGGCACAGGTTCCGGCACGCTGCAGGTGGTGACGAACGGTATCGCGTCGAAAGCGGTAACGGTTAAATTGAAGTGAAGCGGCTGAAAGAGCAGGGCCGCCGCACGACGGACGCAGATGCTGGTTCGTTTGCGAATCGCTGGGATCGCAGTAGCGGATGGCGCATCAGACCTTGTGTTGATACGCTCGACCTCTCGACTCGCGCGAGAAGGTCTGCGCCCCTCCGGCGTACCACAACGAGTGAAAAACATGCTTCCAGGCTCGCTGCGTCGGATTAGCAACCTACCCGGCCATCAGGACTCAGCCCGCACAGCGGGCGCTGTCCTGTAGCCCTCGGCGACTGCTTTTGGAGCCGTGGGAGAGCTGGCGGGCGAGTTCGTCTTCTCTGCGTCTGTTGCCCTGTTCTGCGGTCGCGAGTCGCGACGACAGAACAGGGCATCTAAGAAGAATGAGCGTGAATCCACCCTTCCGTGGGAGGAACGCAGCACATGTGATAAGCAGCCACTCCCGGCCAGCGCGAAGTCAACGGCGGGGCAGCGCGGAATGCGTTGCAATTGGGTCCAGGGTTGTTGCAGGATAGCGAGAGAGGATCCGCCTGATGAATCTCACCGTCGAATTTGACCGCGAAGAGGATGGCCGCTGGCTCGCCGAGATAGCGGACCTTCCAGGCGTGATGGTCTATGGCCACACCCGCGAAGAGGCAGCCGCGCGTGTTCAAGCTCTGGCCCTGCGCGTCATTGCCGACCGTTTGGAACACGGGGAGGCCGCCCCCGATATGATACGGCTTTCTTTTATCGCGGCATGAGCACATGGCCCGCCAGCAAAGCTCGTCGCGTGTTGGCGGCCTTGCTTCGCACAGGATGGAACCTCAAGAGACAATCGGGCTCTCACCGAACGCTGGAACGTCCTGGCTGGCCCGACTTTGTTTTCGCATTCCACCATAACGACGAAATCGGCCCGCGGATGCTGAACCGGATTGCCCGGCGGACCGGATTGAGGCCGGAAGACCTGTAGCCGATCTAATTTAAGACGGGTCTAAAGAGCACGGAGACCTTCGGTCGGGGAGGTGGCACGGTCGGGAGACCGTGCCACAACGAATCCATGAGTATGACCACGGACGTGTTTGTAAGGTTTTCCGGGACCAAGAGAGAGCTACGCGCGATTCTCTCAGATCAATTCCAGATCCGCGTGGGAGGTAAGCTGGTATGGTTCCTGGGTTACATCGAACTCAATCTGACCAGCCGGGCTGAGGCCCCTGATTATTTCAGCGGGGGTCAATTCCGACCGTACAATTTCGCCCTTGGTGGCACCATCTATCCCGGAAGCAACGGACTCGGAGAAGCCGGCCCGGCGCATGGTCTGATCATGGAGGTCATCGCCCAAGTGATTGCCGCGCGGCTAAAGACTCGGACAATGTGCTACTGCCAGGAGGACGCTTCTTGTCGGCGTTATCGCTTCGCCGGTGGCGCTCAACGGAAGAAAGGAATCGAGGTGATTGACGAAAGAACGGGACGAGCGCCCAGGTACCTCTTCAGATGAAGCTGCCTTCAACGGCTCCGAGCGGCCACTGCGGTCGCCATGACACTCCAGCCGGCACTCCGAACTCACGCGGCCGTTTTCATTTTTTTGCAGAGCGGAGCCTCCGCTAATGCGTCACGAAACCGCCGCCGCACATACGCCGAGAACGCGCGTTTGTACGGGGCGTAGGTGTTGACGCGAGACGGATGCTGAGCAAGTTGGGCCAAGAGGAATGTCCCCAGGTCGGGGCGAGCGATCCAGCGGCTTTCCGGAGTGTAAGTCCTTGGTCCCGCCTCCACTCTGTGGGGATCCGGATCTGACACCGAGCAAGAGTGTTTGCGTCCCAGTTCGTCCACAATCAGGTCGTAGACGGTCTCCGTGAGGGTGAGGATAATGCGGGGCCTTGTCTTCTCAATGATCGGCAGCAGTCGATCGTGGACGCCTTGGCGAAGTTTCTCGGCAGGGGTGTTTGATTCGTGTTCTTTGGGCGTCGTATCCAGATTCATTTGCAGCATTAGCTTCAAGTGGGCGTCTGGATCGCGAAGAAGAAGGTGGGTTGCGGCGAAGCCAGCGCGTATAAGGCGAAAGAGTTCTTCGTGGAATACAACAGCCCACTTCTCCTCGCGGAATGTCCGGAATTTCAGCATGACCTCGCCCAAGACAAGTGGGTGCGAGTGATCGATGGGCGCCTTTGGCCCACCTCCGTTGTAGTCCGGACTCGGCCCAACCGCCAGCACCCAAGCATTCGCGCTTCCGTACACGTTCGGCAGCCACGGCTTACATTCCTCGAGAATTTCCTGCTGGGAGCCTGGATCAAGGTCGTTAGCGGCCGCCAGCCGAATAGCAGGGTCCTCGTGATACAGCCTTGACAGCAACTCTTCATTCATAGGAACTCCTTGCCACTGGGAGCATCGCCGGTAGTTAAATTCGTGGCACTAAGCAGTATCGGCTTTCAGCGCTCCTTCATGAACCGCACAGCCGCCCTAGGTGGTGAGCAAGTCGTCATGCTACGCGGGTAGCGAAGGGTAGCGCGGACCTGCTTCTCAAGGTCCGCGGCTTTTCCGTCGGGGCAGCTTTTGGTCGCGGTGGATGGCGCAGACGTTCTCGCAAAGTTGCGAGTATAGCGCGGATCGTCAGCCAAGGTCTGCGCCACCCTGACCTGAGCGAAGTGTCGAAGAAGACTCACTAGGTCTGCAGCACTCCCGTCCGGAACTCCCCGACCTCCGGATTGAGCGCTGCGGCATCGAGCGCCCAGATCAGTGCGTCGCGAGTCTCGGCGGGATCGATGAGCGCGTCCACCCAGAGACGCGCAGCCGCGTAGCGCGGGTCGGTCTGATGCTCGTAAGTAGCGCGAATGGATTCGTACAGTTCGTGCTTTTCTTCCTCGTTCAGCTTCTTGCCCTCACGCTCGAGCTGCTTGACCTTAATTTCGAGCAGCGTTCCGGCGGCCGAGTCGCCGCTCATCACCGCGTAGCGCGCCGTTGGCCAGGCGAAGATGAACCGAGGATCGTAGGCCTTGCCGCACATGGCGTAGTGCCCGGCGCCGAAGCTGCCGCCGCAGATCACCGCAATCTTGGGGACCACGCTGTTGGCGACGGCGTTCACCATTTTGGCGCCGGCGCGGATGATGCCGCTCCATTCGGCTTCCTTGCCCACCATGAAGCCGTTCACGTCGTGCAGGAAGACCAGCGGCACGCGATTCTGATTGCAGTCCATGATGAAGCGCGCGGCCTTTTCCGCCGACTCGGTGTAGATCACGCCGCCGAAGTGTATCCGTTTCTCGCCCGTGCCGTGCGCGATCACGGGGACATGCCGCTTCTGGTTGGCCACTATGCCTATAGCCCATCCGCCTATACGCGCGTAGCCGCACAGCACCGTCTGGCCGTACTCGGGCCGGTACTCCTCGAACTCCGAGCGGTCGACTAGGCGCGCGATGATCTCGCGCATGTCGTACTGGCGCGCGGGATCGTCCGAGTAGATGCCGTAGATTTCCTCGGCGGGATAAAGCGGCGGCTCCGCGGGCTTGCGGCTGAAGGGCGGCTTCGCCGGCGGACCCATTTTATCCACCAGTGCCGTGATGCGAGCGAGGCAGGCCTCGTCGTCCGGCTCCCGGAAATCCACCGTGCCACTCACCCGGGCGTGCATTTTTGCCCCGCCCAGGTCCTCGGCGGACACCTTCTGGCCGATGGCCGCCTGCACCAGTGCGGGTCCGGCGAGAAACAGACCGCTGCCTTCGGTCATCAGCACCTTGTCGCACATCACCGGCAGATAGGCGCCGCCCGCCACGCACATCCCCATGATGGCGGTGATCTGTGGAATGCCCATGGCGCTCATGACGGCGTTGTTGCGGAAGACGCGGCCGAAATCGTCGGTGTCCGGAAAAACATCTTCCTGCAGCGGCAGAAAGACGCCAGCCGAGTCGACCAGGTAAATCGTGGCGATGCGATTCTCGATAGCGATGTTCTGCGCCCGGATCACTTTCTTCGCCGTCATCGGGAAAAAGGCGCCGGCCTTCACGGTGGCGTCGTTGGCGATGATCATCACCAGGCGATCCGCGACCCGGGCGAGCCCGGTGATGGTGCCCGCGGATGGCGCCCCGCCCCATTCCTCGTACATTTCCCAGGCCGCGTAGAGTCCAAGCTCGAAGAAGGTGTCGCCCGCCAGTTTCGCGATCCGCTCGCGCGCCGTCAGCCGCCCTTTCTTGTGCTGCGATTCCACGGCCTTAGCGCCGCCGCCCTGGCGAATCTGCTCTTCCTGGTTCTTGATTTCGGTCATGAGATCGATCACGCGGCGGGTGTTCTTTTCGAACTGCGGGGAAGCCGGGTCAATATGGGTTTCGATCGCGGAGCCAGACAATATACACCTCAGGGCGGCGAAGCGGGTTATTGGCCACGGTTGAGAATGACAGAGCCGGAATCCGTGCAGCCCGTACTCAATTTAGCATGGCGGGAGAGTTGGCGAAGGGACGGTCCATCGTCAGACGGCGGGCGAAAGCGAGGTTGGAGTATAATCTCCCAAGAATGGCGGCGAACGACTACATCGAGCAGCGGGATGGCGGATTCTACATCAAGGGGACACGTGTGCCCCTGGATTCTATCGTCCACGAGTTCCGCGCCGGCGCCTCGCCGGAGAGTATCCGCCAGGCATTCCCCACATTGACCCTGGAGCAGGTTTACGGCGCCGTGGCTTTCTACCTGGGCCACCAGCAAGAGGTCGATACCTCTATGCAGGAAACCGAGCAGGCTTGGTCAGAATTTGAAGCCACTCATCCGCTGCCGGATGCCCTGCAGAACCGCCTGCGCGAAGCACGCGCCGGGATGACGAGCCGGCGGGATCCGTGACGCGCTTCCTCGCCGACGAATGCCTTGCCCACTACATCGTATCCGGGTGTGTACGTCGCGAACCCACGATGGATTTCGTGTCTGCCGCCGCCGCGAAACTGCAAGGGAAAACCGATCTGCAGGTACTGGACCTTCCAGCCCAAGAAGGACGCATCTGGTAACGCAAGACGTCCGCACTGTGCCTCGCCACTTTGCCGAGTTCCTGCAAAGTGGCAATCACAGCGCCGGAGTAATCTTGATTCCACAATGGACCGCCGCCGCGACGGCCATCGAAGCTCTCATTCTGATCTGGGCTGCGACAGAGCCCGAGGAATGGATTGCCAGGATCACGAAGATACCGTTGTAATCTTGCGGCGCGGCCGAGGGGCGACTGGCGCATCCGCCGTCAGACGTCGGTGCGTTCGTAAATGGTCTGCATTTCCTTCACTTCGAACTCGCGCGTACCACCGGCGGGCGTACTGATCTTCACCGTGTCGCCCACTTTTTTGCCCATGAGACCCCGCCCGATGGGCGACGTGGTCGAGATCAGGCCCCGCGCGAAGTCCGCTTCCTCGGTGGTCACCAGCCGGTACTCCACTTCGGAGTCGCGGTCGATATCGTAGAGAACCACCCGCGAGCCAAACGCAATGCGGTCCTTGGGGATATTCGACATATTTACCAGCGAAAGGTCCGCCAGGCGCTTCTTGAGCTGCGCCAGGCGCGCGTTCACAATCTCCTGGCGCTGCTTGGCCATGATGTATTCGGCGTTCTCGCTGAGATCGCCGAGCGCCCGGGCCCGCTTCAACTCCGCCGGCAGCTCATGATTCAGCTCGCGCTCCAGAGTCTGAATTTCATCCTGCAGTTTTTTGACGATGGTTGTCGACATGGCAACGCGGTCCTGGGCTGCTCCGCCGGGGGGAAGTATCCGGCTGGGCCTCTCGCAATTATAGGAAACTCAGGCGAACAGCCGCAACCGCCCTGGTGGTGTTTCAGTGACGGTGCAGGCATCTTGTGGTGCAGGCATCCTGCGTGCAGTTGGTGGTCCTCGTTCAGAATGCAAGATGCAAGCGCCACAAAATGCCTAAGGCTTCGGATCTCCGTCCGGGGTCGCGGCGCCAACTACGCCAGGATGTGCCGTCACTCTCATCTGAGCCATAAGGTCTTTCACCTTTGCCGCCAAGCGGCCCTGAGGATCGGCGGTGAGGTACGCCTGCATTTCCGCATAGGCTTGGCGGTACTGCGCTCTTTTCAGATAGACGTCGGCCAGCTTGATGTGGACCTCCGGCGGGGCGGGCGGCTTGAGCGATTCCGACCGGTGATATTCCTCTTCAGCTTTATCGTAGGAGCCGAGGCCATAGTAGGCCACGCCAAGGCTGTAGTGGAGTTTCGAGGATGCCGGTTCGAACCTGACGCCAGCCTCGAGCACTCTCCGGCTCTCCTCGAAGCGCACCTCGGCGTTGTAGAGTTCCCCAAGCTTCAGGTAGGCGCTGGCGAATCCCGCATCGCAGTCGATGGCCTTCTGGAGCGCGGCTTCCGCGCCTTTCAGGTCATGATCGGAGATCAAGCTGAGCGCTTGGGCCGTCTGAGCGCGGGCGTAACACGGATATTCCTTCACCGCCTTGGCAAAATGGACCTTCGCCTCAGGAACACGGTTGGCGGCCAGCGCCTTAAGTCCTCTCTGGTATTCCTTGCGGGCGTTACGCGGCGCTCTTGCATCGGTCAACGAAGGCGGATCGGCGGCAGCCGTTGCGCTCTTGAGTGCCGACAGCCGGATGTCAACGATAGTGTTAACGGGGGAACGGGTGAGATCGACAGTCTGGCGGAATGTTTCGTAGCCGTCTGCCGTGCCGACCAGGCTATAAACCCCGCGACCTACGGCCGAAAAACTGTAACGGCCCTCTTCATCAACGCCGGTCTCGAAGATTTCTTCACCCTCCACCGATTCCAGCCGAACCCGGGCGTTCGGGGGCGGCTGGCCTCGTTCGCCGGAAACCGAGCCTTCGATCCCGACCCGAGAACGGGCGGACTGGAATGCCGCTAGGGTGAGCGGGGCGGTTGAGGCCGTTATGATGAAAACTGCCAGGACAGCAACGAGCAGGCGCCGCCCTTCCAAGCGCGAGTCCGTCCGGGAGTGAGGCGGTGACTGAGTTTCGGAGAGCATGCCGCGCTCCGCGAAGGACTGCGGGCCCGTCCCCTGTGCGATTCCGGCCCGCGAGGAAAGCCAAGCGACGGTACCACGAAGCTTGCCCGGGAGCAAGCCGACTTACACTGTCTTCGATCCCGCGATCATTCGTGCTCTGCCTCCGGCTGCGGGTCAGCGTCGGGCCGATCGAGGAAAAACGTTACCACTTCCTCGAACACTTCTTTCCCCACGTTGACGGCCCGGTGCACGCGGCTGCCGGGTTCCGACCAGTCCACTTCGCCCGCCTTGACGTCACATAACACACTCTCGCCGCCGTCGCGGAACTCGATCTCGAGGCGGTCGCCGCTCAGGACCACAGTGACCCGATGGTACGGGTCGCGATGCCAGGGCGTCGCCTCTCCCGGCGCAAGGCGCTGCCGCCGGACCAGGTAGTTCCCACGATGGTGCAGTAGCTCCTGCATATTCCGATCGCTACAAGATAGCAAATTGCACCGGCAATTGAGCGTAGCAGAGGAGAGGATTACAGAATATTGTGACAACCGTCTACAGCAGGGCGTCACTATATTCGGTAATTCTCCATAGGGTCGCGGCCTTTGTCCCTATGGGCGTGCCCGCATCCATCGTTCTATGTGGACGATTGCGAACTATCGACAAGACGACGTTCCTCTCAATCCCCGTTCGAAGGTGTTTATGGGATGGGGTCCGGATCCTGTGGTTTGATGAGCGCCTGCAATCGCGTTCTGGAGGAAGTAGTTGAGCGGATCGGAGCTGGAAAGCGCGGCACCCGAGCTGCCGGTGTTCCGGCCCGTGGGCGGGCAGAGTAGATTGCTGCAGCCGCCGCGGGAGGTGCTTAACACGTACACCCGCCGCGGCGCGAAGTCGTCCGCCACTGACACTACAACGCGACGTCCTGCGGGACTGATGCCTTGACCTGCCCCCGCTGAATTTCGGGAATTGGCATATGGCACTGTCCATCGAAGTACCCGCCCGGCTCGACGACCAGCACCGGCGTGGAGATGTCACCAAGGATAACGCCTCGGGAGCGGATCTCCAGTCGCTCCGTGGCCTTGGCCGTGCCCTTGAGCTTACCCGAAATGCTGATGACCTTGGCGTTCAATTCTGCCGCAACGTCGCCGTGTTCGTCTATTGTTATAGTTCCTTCTGATATCGCCGTGCCCTTGAAGGCCGCGTCCAGGCAGACTTGTCCGGGGCCCGCTCGAAGCGTCCCTTCGAACTCAGTCCCACTGCCCACAAGCGCCACAAGATTGCCGTGCCCCTCGCCGTTTGCAGGCACCGCTGTCGTCCTGCTCTTACCGAGACTTAAGTCCATTTCACCCTCCTCCCTTATCCTCACTCCGGCACATTCTCACATTACATCATCTAGAAAATCTATAATAATAGTTGTACGTTATGCCGATGACATCATAAGCTCATAGAGCCGGTTGAGGTCCTCTGCCGAGAAGTAGTTCACTTCGATCTTGCCCTTTTGACCATTCCCGGTTATGCGTACCCTGGTCCCGAGCCTGCGCTCCAGTTCGACCGTTGCTGCGCGCACATTAGGGTCGATCAGCTTGTCTTCTGGCTTACTGCCGTCGCTGGTTGGCAAGGAGGGCGGTTTCGAGGTGAGTTTTTCGGTTTCGCGCACCGAAAGACCCCGCTTGACGACCCTCTCCGCCAGTCGCAGTTGCTCTTCCTTGTTTGACAGCGCCAAGAGGGCACGGGCATGACCGCCGCTGAGTTCTTCCCGTTCAACCATCTCCTGGATTCTGGGATCCAGCTTAAGGAGTCGCAGGGTGTTCGTAACCGTGACGCGATTGATTCCCAGCCGGTGTGCGATGTCGTCCTGGCTGATTCCGAATCGTTCCTGAAGGCTCCGGTATGCCTTGGCGGTTTCGATCGGGCCCAGATCGTCCCGCAACAGGTTCTCGGTAAGCGCCAGTTCGATGGCTTCGCGATCGTCGAGGTCGCGCACGATGGCGGGGATGTGATCGATGCCGGCGAGTTGCGCCGCCCGCCAGCGTCGCTCACCCGCGACAAGCTGGTATCGATCGCCTGAGCGCCGGAGCAGAACAGGCTGGATGACCCCCTTGGCGCGTATGGACTGTGCGAGTTCGCCAAGTTCCTCAGGAGCGAAGTGCGTGCGCGGCTGGAACGGGCTGGGATCGATCAGGCTGACCGGAATCGTGTCCGCCGGCTCCGGAGCGGCCGCGGCTGCCGGTTCCTCAGGCTCCTGAATCAGCGCGCTGAGTCCCCTGCCCAACGCCTTGCGAGTCATGACTTATGACCTCCTGCGCGAGCTGCCGATAGCTTTCTGCGCCGCGGCAGTCGGGATCGTACCCGAAGATCGGCTTGCCGTGGCTTGGCGCCTCCGCCAGGCGAACATTTCTTGGAATAACGGTTTTGAAGACGCGGTTCCCGAAGAAGTTCTCAATATCGTCCCGCACCTGGTGCGACAGATTGGTGCGGTCGTCGAACATCGTCAATAGAATGCCTTCCACAGCGAGCTTCGGATTATGAGCCCGGCGAACCCGAGCCAGGGTATCGAGCAGTTCCGACAGGCCCTCGAGGGCGAAGTACTCGCACTGCACAGGGACGAGAACTGAATCGGCGGCAACGAGAGCGTTGAGCGTGAGGAGATCCAGCGCCGGCGGGCAGTCGAGCAGGACAAATCGGAAGCGCTCGCGCAGAGCGGTCAGCTTTGCTGCCAGAACGTGGTCGCGCTCGGGCTGCTCCGATAGCTCAATGTTCGCACCTACCAGGTTCTTTTCCGACGGGATCAAGCTCAGGTGCTCGACGGAAGTACTCAGCGGCAACTCCTCCAAGGGAATCCCGAGTAAGAGACCATGATAGAGTGACTTGCGGGTCGGATCGCGGGCGAAGCCCAGACCTCCCGTGCTGTTGGCCTGGGGATCGCAGTCGATAACCACGGTATCCAGGTTCTCGAGCGCAAGCGCAGCCCCGAGATTGATGGCAGTGGTCGTTTTTCCGACGCCACCCTTTTGGTTGGTGATTGCAATGATCCGGCCCACGCGGCCCCTCAGGAGCCGAATGTATCAGAGGGCGACGGAGGATGCAACACATGTTCCACGTGGAACGCTGGATGGCCAAGCGAGTTTCGCTAGCTCCGTTTCACGTGGAACTCTCCCACTGCGAGCCGATCCAAATTTCGCGATCACGGCTCATCGGGAGCGTGACGGGCTGAGACCAGGTGAAAAGACCACAGAATTCAGGAATATCACGCTTGAGCCGTAGAGCGTCGGCTCCCGTCAGCCAGGCGTAGATCCTGCCCGTAGCGTTGAGGCAGCGACCTACCGCCGGAAGCACGGCTCCGAAGTTGCCTACGGCTCGAAGCGTGACAGAATCGAATTCAGCGCCGTGCCCGGAGATGAACTCCTCGACGCGCGCGCCCTCCACCTCGACACGCCGGAATTCACATTCCCGGACCACTTCTTTCAGAAATGCGCGCTTCTTGGTAACAGGCTCCAGCAATACCACCGCCGTCTCCGGTCGTAGTATCTTGATGGCGAGTCCCGGAAATCCGGCGCCGCTCCCCACATCGAGCAACCTACCATCGAGTCGGGCGCACTTCGTGATGTATAGGCTTTCGCCAAAGTGCCGCGTTACGACCTCTTCGGGTCTCCGGACCGCGGTCAGGTTCACAGCCCGATTCCATCGCATAAGGAGATCGAGATACCGGGCGGTCAGCTCAAGCTGATGATCGTCAAGCGATAGCTCGAAGGGATGAAGGAGGCGGGAGATCTCCGCTAGTGAGATGGACACGGGAGCTGAGCCGTCAGTTTTTTGTGCGTGGTCTGCAGTCCATTGTCCGTAGTCTGTTGTTCGTAAGACCATTGACGTCGACAACGATTGACAACGGACTACGGACTCCTGACCGACGAAACAATCACGCATAAGTCGCGATCGCGCCGCGATTTCGCTCGCCGCGTTCTTTCGCGGCGCGTTCCACGTAACCGCTCTCTGCCAGCGCTTGCAGCGGATCTTCCGCCAATCCCTTGGCTCGTCGCCATTCGCGCACGGCCGGACGCACGTCGGTCCAGAACGCCGACCGGAGGCACTCCTCGGCCTCCACCAGCCGGCACTCATCCTGCAGGCGCGACAGGCGATCCTCATCCACCAGGGCCGCCTTGGCATAAAGTTCCTGGGCCGTGCAGACCGTCTGGACCATGGCCTCGACCTTGCCCTTCAAATTGTGACTCTGGTCGATCATGTAGGCTACGTTGCAGGGCTTACTTTCTGCGCGCTCCACACTCACGATCTCGCGAAAAATGCGGAAGACCTGGTAGGGATCGATCGATCCCAGGGTGAGGTCGTCGTCGGCGTAGCGGCGGTCATTGAAGTGGAAGCCGCCGAGCATCTGTTCACGCAAGAGCCAGGCGACGATCTGCTCGATATTCTGGCTGAGATAGTGATGACCGGTATCCACCAGCACCACGGCTTGCGGTCCGCAGGCGCGCGCCAGCAGCAGCGCCATGCCCCAATCGGCGATGTCGGTGTGATAGAAGGCGGGCTCGAAGGGCTTGTACTCCACCAGCATCCGCTGCCCGGATCCGAGATGCCGATGGACCTCCTGCAGGGCCTCCTCGAACCACCCGATCCGTCGGCGGATGCTCTGCGTGCCGGGATAGTTCGAGCCGTCGGCGAACCAGAGCGAGAGATCGCGCGAACCGAGCGCCTTCGCGATCTTCACTGAGTCCACAATATGATCGAGCGCGTGCCGCCGCACGGCAGGGTCGGGATTCCCGAGCGATCCATGCTTGTACTCCTGGTCCTGGAAGACATTGGGATTGATGGAGCCCGCCGTCACGCCGTACTTGCGTCCGAGCGCCTGGACCTCGGCTACGTCGCGGACGCCGTTCGGCAGGTCCCATAGGACGTGCAGAGCGACTGTGGGCGCAGCTCCGGTAAGCGCGTGCACCTGCCCGGCATCGCTGAACTTTTCGGCGAGCGTGGTGGCCGCTGCGGGCTGCACGAACTTGCCAAATCGCGTGCCCGTGTTGGCGAATCCCCAGGACGGAACTTCCGTCCGGAAGCCATCCAGGGCTTTCCAGATGATCTCACGCTGCTCATCGCCGGTCATAACAGCCTCCTGTCCGCAGATCAATCGGCAGATTAGTCCGCAGATTACACAGATTACGCAGAGCGGGCACGTCACGCAAGCAGGGGCGCAATTCTTCAAACCCGCAGGCACCGAAAAGGGCAGAATACCAAAAACTGTAGAGAATATTCCTCAGTACGTAGGCGCTCTCCAGAAAAGCGGAGCACGGCGCTTAACTACTTGATTAGAAGGGTGCTATTGTGGTTCAGAACGTGGTAAACTTGGCACGTAGCGTGCACACGAGGCCTCGGAGAGTTCCGCCCGGTGGGGACGACATCCAATCCCGTGGCCGCATCGCGGCCGTCGTTGCGGTTCAAGACCCTGCTCGCGACCATCCTGAGTCTTGGGCTCGTGGTCTGCGGCTATTTCAGCATCCGACAGCAGATTTCCTATCGGCTGCCCAGTGACGGCATCGCGTGGGTGGACTCCGGATCGGGCGTGCGCGCCTGGCTGGTCACACCCGGCAGCGCCGGCGCGCTGGCGGGAATTCGTCCCGGAGATGAAATCAGGGCCATTGATGGCGCGCCGGTGACGAGCGCCGCCGCCGCCACGCGAGAGGTATTCCAGAGCGGCATCGGCGCGTATCTCACTTACGACCTCGAGCGAAACGGCCACGCCCTCGAGACCACGCTCACCGTCGAGCGCGAACATCATCCCAGTTCGCCGCGCGGATATCTCGATGCCGTCGGGGTGATCTATCTGTTCGTCGGCGGCTTCATTCTGTTCCGGCGCTGGAGCGCGGCCAAAAGCCTGCACTTTTACTTCTTCTGCCTCACGTCGTTTGTCCTCTTCGTCTTTCACTACACCGGCAAGCTGAACTCGTTCGATCAGATGGTTTACTGGTTGAACGTGGCGGCCACGCTGCTTCAACCCGCGATTTTCCTGCATTTTTGCCTCACGTTTCCGAAGCCGGTCGGGGTTTTGCGGCAGCATCGGTGGCTCGCGTTTCTGCTTTACCTGCCCGCGCTTGCGCTCGGTTCGTTTCACCTTCTGGCGATGGCCGGCGCCTGGGGCGACGTGCGATCGGCATTGTGGCTGGCGGATCGCGTGGAGTCGATCTATTTCGCCGGCCTTTTCATCCTCGGCGGCGCGGTGCTGGAGCACTCCTACCGCACCAGCCGGATGCCGCTGCGCAAACAGCAACTGAAGTGGGTGACGCGCGGGACGTACGTGGCCGTGGTGCCCTACGCCGTGCTTTACGCCGTGCCTTACTTCCTCGGGATTGTTCCCGCGCCCTGGATGCAGCTTTCGGCGCTGAGCCTCATCTTCCTGCCCATCACCTTCGGCTACGCGCTGGTGCGCTACCGGTTGATGGACGTGGACATCATCTTCCGCCGGGGCATGGCCTACACGCTGGCCACGGCCGTGATCGTGGGGCTTTACTTCGCGCTGATCGGCCTGTTCGCGGATTACTTCCGCAGCCAGGTCCGCGATCTCGGACGCGGGGGATGGATCCTGGCTCTGATGGTTACCGCGGTTCTCTTCCAGCCGTTCGTGAACTGGATTCAGGCGCGCCTCGACCGGTTCTTCAATCCCGAGCGCTACGACTACCGGCGTACGCTCCTCGAGTTTGCGCGGGAGTTGACGGCTGAGCTGCGCGTTGGCCGCCTGGTCGAGCAGGTCACGGAGCGCTTGTCGGAGACGCTGGGGGTCGAGCGAGTCGCGGTGATCTTGGCGCCCGTTGAGGGAGCCGCCGGCGGCCAGGCCTTCACCTCTGGCATGAGGTTGGCTGCGGCGCGCGGCTTCAACCCGCCGAACGCGCCGGACTGGAGTTTTCTCGATCCGTTCCGTCCCGAGTTCGACAAAGGCTATCTGTTTTTCGAGAATGTGCGGCGCGATCCCGGCTCATCGCGTGCCGCCGCCTCCACCATCGAGGAGCTCGACCTTCACTACTATTTGCCTTTCAAAATCAAGGACCGCACGCTCGGCTACCTGGGGCTCGGCAAGACCCGCCAGGGTGATTATCTTTCCAGCGAAGACGTGGACCTGCTCAGGACCATCGCCAGCTACGTGAGCATTGCGCTCGAAAACGCGCGGCTTTACGGGTCGCTGGAGCGCCACGCCGAGGAGCAGCGGGCGCTGCACGATTTCAGTGAAAGCATCATCGAATCGATCAGCGCCGGCGTGCTCTCGATCGACCTCGAGGGCCGAATCGGCTCGTGGAACTCGGCGCTGGAGAAACTCTACGGCCTGTCGCGATCGGAGGCCGTCGGCAGGCCCCTCGACCAGGTTCTGCCCGTCGAATTGCTGGTCGAGCTGCCCACGCGGCCGGACGCTGCCGAATCGCGATCGCTCTACAAATTCCGGCTCGCGGCTCCCGGCGGCAGGGAAATCGTGGCCAATATCTCTGCCACCCCGCTGGTGGACCAGGCGGGCAGAGTGATCGGACGACTGCTGATTTTCAACGATCTTACCGACCGTGTAAGCCTGGAAGACCAGCTCGTGCAAGCGGAGAAGCTCTCGTCCATCGGCCTGCTGGCGGCGGGTGTGGCGCACGAAGTGAACACGCCGCTGGCGGTGATCGCCTCGCAGGGTCAGATGCTGCTGCGGCAGCTGGGACCCGAAGATGCACAGGCGCGGACGCTCGAGCGCATCGTCAAGCAGGCCTTCCGCGCTTCCGACATTGTGAACAGCCTGCTGAAATTCTCACGCGTCAGTGGCAGCGAATTCACCGAATTGGACATCAATAAAGTTATCCAGGAAACGCTCGCACTGCTGGAACCGATGCTGAAAGCCTCCCGAGTCTCGTTGAACCTGCAACTCGCCGAGGAGCTGCCGCACGTCTGGGGCAACTCCGGCAAGCTCCAGCAGGTGTTTATGAACCTGCTGGTGAACGCCCGCGACGCAATGCCCAAGGGCGGAGAACTGACGGTGGCAACGGAGCGGGAGAACGGTTCAGTTCGGGTCGAAGTATGCGACACGGGCATCGGCATTGCCCCGGACCATTTGGGAAAAATCTTCGATCCGTTCTTTACCACGAAAGCCAAGAGCCGCGGGACGGGCTTGGGACTGGCCGTGAGCTACGGGATCATTCGCGAGCACTCGGGCAACGTCGAAGTGGAGAGCCGTCCGGGTCAGGGTAGTACCTTCCGCGTGGAATTCCCGGCACTCAGGAAAGCTGCACATGCCGTCTAAAGGTTCTATACTTATAATCGACGACGAGCAGGACGTCCGTGAGAGCTTGGAGGATCTGCTGAGCGGGGAGGGCTATGCACTCGATTCTGCGGGGACGGCCGAAGGAGGCCTCAAGCAGGCCGGTGAACGGCCCTATGATCTGGCGTTGGTTGACGTTAATCTGCCGGATTCTAGCGGGATCGAGGTGCTGAAGGTCCTAAAGCGTGAAAGTCCCGAAACCGGCGTCATCATGATCACGGCCTACGACTCCAGCCAGACAGCCTTCCAAGCCTCGAAGGAGGGCGCCGAGAGCTACATCACCAAGCCCTGGGACAACGATAAGCTGCTGCTGGAAATCGAGAGCTTGCTTGACCGGTCCCGCCTGCGGGCGGAGAACGCCCAGTGGCGGCGCGCGTTGAAGCAGTACGGGCTGCCGGGGATCGTGGGCAAGAGCCAGGCCATGCAGAAGGTATTCGACCTGATCATGCAGGTGGCTCCCAGCCGCGCCACGGTGCTGATTCAGGGCGAGAGTGGCACCGGCAAAGAACTGGTCGCCAAAACCATCCACGCCACCAGCCCCCGCGCTGACCGTCCGTTCGTTCCCGTCAACACCGGGTCGCTACCCGTGGATCTTCTTGACAGCACGCTCTTTGGGCACGTCCGCGGGGCCTTCACGTCAGCCGTGGCATCGAAGCGGGGCCTGTTCGAGGTCGCCGATCAAGGTACTATATTTTTCGATGAAATCGGCACCATCGGCGTCGAAACCCAGACCAAGCTCCTGAGGGTGATCCAGGAGCGTGAATTCATGAGACTTGGCGGCACCGATACCGTCAAGGTAGATGTGCGCATTGTCGCTGCAACCAATGTCGATCTGCGCCGGCTGGTGGCGGATAACAAGTTCCGCGAGGATCTCTTTTATCGCCTGAACGTCATTGCCATCACGCTGCCGCCGTTGCGCGACCGCAAGGAAGACATTCCGCAGTTGCTCGATCACTTCCTCGCGCGCTTTGCCCGCGAGAACGGGCGCGGCGAAATGCACTTTTCTCCCGAGGCGCTGAAACTCCTGCTGGACCACGAGTGGCCCGGCAATGTTCGCGAGTTGGAGAACGCGGTGGAACGCGCTGTCGTCCTCTCCTCAGGACCCATCCTGCAGGCGGGGCTGCTGCCTGAGCAAATCTCAGGCAACGGGCACCATCGCAAGACTGTGAGCGCTTTCGAAGAACTGGATGGACACTCGCTTTTCGACATTATTGGCAGTTACGAGCGTGGCGTGATCCTGGAGACGCTTTCGCGCAGTAACTGGAGCCAGACGGAGGCCGCCGAGCGGTTGCGCATCCCACTGTCCACTCTGAACCAGAAGATCAAGCGTCATCAGATCGATGTGAAGCGGCGACGGAATTCCGAGCCGTTGTAGCAGGGCTCCGGCGGCAAGCTCCGCGCAAGGTCGGCGCAAGAATCGATTGGGCTATTACCCAGGGTCCTACTTGCAGGAGCAGTACGCCCGGGCGTATACTCACAGTTCCTCACGGATTGCAGCGGAAGGGGCCAAAGCAAGAGGCACGGCTGTATGAGAAAACTAATTCGATCGCTGGCAACATTGGCCGCGGGCGCGGCTCTCGTTCTTTCGCTCTCGCCGGGACTCCTACGGGCGCAGAATACTTCGAATCAGCAGAAAAAACAGAATACCAGCCCCGGCAATCAGAAGAATCCCTCGGTGCAATCGCAGCAGGAAGGCTCCAGCCAGCAACAGCAGAATCCGATGTCCAGTCCCTTACCGCCGAACCCGGAAGGAGCTGCGCCCTATGAGCCGCCTCCGGGGCCGCCGCCGGTCAACGTTTCGCCCCCGAGCTATCAGGATCAGTACCAGAACCAAGCCAACAATCAGCAGCAGAACAGTCAAGTGAACCAGATCCAGGACCAGGAAGAAGGACCGAGCCAGGGGGGAGGCGCCGCTGGACCTCCCGGAGGCGCCGCCCAGGGCGGCGCGACCGAAGGCGAGAATTACGTCGGTCCCGACGGAGTGGCGAGTCCGCCGGCGTGCCAACAGCAGAGCCAGCAGCAGAGCTGCGGGCAAGGCGGAAGTCCGCCTCTGTAGTGGTTGAGTTTGACGTAGGGGCGGCCCTTGTGGGCGCCCATGGCGACTTCGTTCTATCATTTGGGCGGCCACAAGGACCGCCGCTACGTCAAACTGGCCCACTACTTAGCTTCTCCAAACGAATCAATCCCAGGCGACATGTGCCTGGGGCGAGTAACCTGCCGTGGCCCTCAAAGGCCAATTCCAATTTCAAATCGATAAGACGCCGGACGCTATGCTGAGGCGCGCGAGCGCCCGGCATCGGCCGTCAAGGGCGAATCTCGCAGCACAGGAGGAAGTATGGGAACTGCGTTTGAGTACTATCACACCAATCAGGGCGTATTTCTGGAAGGATTGAAGGACCTGCTTCGCATCCCCAGCATCAGCACGCTGCCCGAGCATCGCACCGACATCCGCCGCGCCGCCGATTTCCTGGCATCCGAGCTGCGCGGCATGGGAATGCAGCAGGTGCAGTTGATCGAAGGCAAAGAAGGCCAGAATCCGCTGGTGTACGCCGAATGGATGGGCGCACCCGGCAAGCCGACCGTTCTTCTGTACGGGCATTACGACGTGCAGCCGCCCGATCCGCTGGACGAGTGGAAGTCGCCGCCCTTCGAGCCCGACGTGCGCAGCGAGAATATCTACGCGCGCGGTGCGGTGGACGACAAGGGCCAGGTTTATCTGCTGGTTAAGGCCGTGGAAGGATTTCTGAAGGGATCAGGCAAGCTGCCCGTCAACATCAAGTTCCTCGTGGAAGGCGAGGAGGAAGTCGGCGGCGAGCACATCGAATCCTACGTTAAGGGGCGTCCGGCGCTCATCAAGTGCGACGCCGCCGTTATTTGCGACACCGAAATGTTTGCCCCCGAGTTGCCCACCATCACCACCGGCCTGCGCGGCCTGGTCTACACCGAGGTTGAAGCGCGCGGCGCCGAGCACGATCTCCACTCGGGCATGTACGGCGGCGCGGCGCCGAATCCGATGCATGCGCTAGCGCAGATCATCATGGGACTGAAAGGCGCCGATCAGAAGATCCGCATTCCCGGGTTCTACAAGCGTGTCACCAAGCCGAGCAAGGCGGAACTCGCCGCCTGGAAGCGGCTGCCGTTCAACGAAAAGAAGTTTATGAAGGGCGAAATGGGCGCGACAGCGCTGGTCGGCGAGAAAGGTCCGAGCGTGCTCGAACGCCTCTGGTCGCGGCCCACGCTCGAAGTGCACGGGATTCGCGGCGGATTCACCGGCGAAGGCGCCAAGACCGTGATTCCGGCCGCCGCCACCGCCAAGATCAGCATGCGCCTGGTGCCGGAGATGGAGCCCAAGGAAGCGATCAAGCAATTCACCGCTTACGTGAAGAAGCTCGCACCGAAAGGGATCGCGACCAAAGTCCGCGTGATCAGCTCCGCGCCGGCGTCGGTGGTCTCAACCGAGAACCGTTTCATCGAAGCGGCCGCCGAAGCCATGCAGCAGGTCTTCAAGAAGAAAACCGTCTTCATGCGCTCCGGCGGATCGATTCCCATCGCCGGATTGCTGCACGAAGAGCTCGGTATCCCGGTGGTCATGATGGGATTTGGCCTGCCCGACGACAATCTGCACGCGCCCAACGAGAAGTTTCATCTGCCGAACTTCTACCGCGGGATCGAGGCGATGGGGCGGTACTTCGAGCTGTTGGGGCAGTAGAGTCGACGCGAACGGCTGGGAGCGCGGGCAGCCCTGTCCACACTCCCAGGCCGCCTCGGAGGTCAACCGGGTGGGGCCGAAGACTATCGCACTCGCACTCGTTGCACTCTCATACTTCAGCGCGCAACGACTCCGCGGGCAAAGCACGCCCGCTGCTGTGATAGCTGATCCCGCGGTCGACAAGCAGTATCCCCCACGGCTTGCCATGTTCACCGTGCCGAGTCACGGCGCGGACCTGGACGCGTGGCTCTATGTCGCGAGCGGCGCGGGTCCGCACGGCACGGTGATTCTCGCTCACGGTCTGCCCGGCTATGAGATCAGCGAGGATCTGGCACAATCCATCAGGCGAGCAGGCTGGAATGTCTTGATGTTCCACTATCGCGGGACCTGGGGTGTGTCGGGTGATTTTTCCCAATCGTCGGCGATCGAGGACACCACCGAGGTCGTGCGCTTCCTGCGCCAGCCTGCGAACATTGCCAAGTATCATTTCGATTCGAAGCGGCTGATCCTCATCGGACACAGCTTCGGCGGATTCATTGCTGGATATGAAGCCGCTCATGATCCCAACATCAAGGCCGTTGCGATGATTGCAGCGGTGAACCTGGGCAAGATCGGTGCGGACCCTGCAGAACGCGAAGCCCGCCTGAAGCGCTGGGAAGCTCAGTTACATCCCGTGCACGGAACAACGGCAGCGGATCTTTTTGCCGAAGCCGAACGGCACGCCCAAGACTGGGATTATGTGCAGTGGGCGGACGCCCTTCGCGCGCGCCCGGTGCTGCTCGTCGAAGCCGACGATCAGAACCATGCCGATATGGAAGCACTGGCTTCGGCGCTGAAGCGGAACGGCGCCGTTGCGCTCGAACAAGCGGCTGTGGCGACCGATCACAGCTTCTCCGATCACCGCATCGCGTTACAGTCCATCGTCATACGTTGGCTGCACGGCCTGGGCGCGAGCACCCCGGCCCCGACGTCTCAAACCGGGCGCATCGGCCGGCCCCGTGAAAGCCAGATCCCGGCGGGAGGCGCGCAATTGTATGCCCGGGACTTGGGGAACGGCGTGCCGATCATTGTCCTGCATGGCGGGCCCGATTTCGACCATCGATACCTCCTGCCGGAACTGGATCGGCTGTCTGATTCCTATCGGCTCGTCTACTACGATCAGCGCGGCCGCGGTCTGTCGGCGGAAGGTGTGCGGCCCGAGGATGTCACGCTTAACTCGGATATCGAAGACATCGAGAGGGTAAGAGACCATTTCAAACTCAACTCAGTCGTGCTGCTGGGACACTCCTGGGGTACTGTTCTTGCGCTCGAATACGCGCTTCGATTTCCCGAGCGCGTGTCCGGGCTGATCCTCATGAATCCGAGTCCCGCATGCGCGGCGGATTATCAGGAACTTCGGAAGGAATGGATGGAGAAACGGCCTGAGGATATGCAGCGGCGGAAGGCGGTCGCCGATTCTCCGGCTTACCGCCAGGGCGATCCCGAGGCCGTCACCGCCTACTATCGCATCCACTTCAAACCAGCCCTGGCCCGACAGGAGGACTACGAGAAGATTATCGCGAGGATGGGGGCGACATTTACAAGCCAGGGTGTCCTCAAGGCGAGAGCGGTCGAAGCCCGGTTGATGAATGAGACTTGGGCCTCGCCGGATTTCGACCTGCTGCCGAAACTCAAGGCCTTGAGAATGCCCGCTCTGGTCATTACGGGAGATCACGAATTCATCCCTGCGCAGACGGCTGAACACATCGCTCAGGCCATTCCGAATGCCCGCCTCGTCACCTTGAAGGATTGCGGACACTTTTCGTATCTGGAAAGCCCGGACGCCGTACATCAAGAGATCGACAATTTCCTTCGCAAATGAAACGGCGCCGCACCCGAGAGCAGTTTACTTCTGGGCCCGTGATCAGAAGGATCGACGGCAGGTTTCTGCGACCTATGGTAGAGTTTCAGCGCCGTGCGGGCGGAGGTCGGCAGAGGAGGAGAATCATGACAAAGACCCATAAAGTGAAAGGCGGGGGCGGTGTCCAACTCCACGTCGTAGAGACGGGAAACGAGCACGGCCGCCCGATCCTCTTCCTCCACGGTATCTCGCAATGTTGGCTGACGTGGAGCCGCCAGATGAACTCGGATCTGGCGAAGGATCACCGGTTGGTGGCGCTGGATCTGCGAGGTCATGGTCTCTCCGACAAACCTCACGACGCCTACACTGACCCGAAGCTGTGGGCGGACGATATCCATGCCGTCATCCAATCGCTCAACCTCGATCATCCAGTCCTCTCCGGCTGGTCTTACGGCCCGCTCGTCTTCCTCGATTACATCCGGCATTATGGCGAGGACCGAATCGGCGGCCTCCAATTTGTCGGCGGGGTCACGGGATTGGGCAACGAGCAGGTTATGTCGGTACTGACCCCGGAGTTTCTGAGCGTTGTTCCCCAGTTCCTTTCTAACGATACGGACACGTGTGTGCGTGGTCTGGAGGGCTTGCTGCGGCTCTGTTTTGTCACGGAGCCCTCGTCCTCGGAACGCTATCTCATGCTGGGCTACAACCTCTCGGTTCCGACCTATGTGCGCCAGGGGATGTTCTCCCGTTCCTTCAGCAACGACGACCTGCTGCCCAAGATCCGCAAACCGGTGCTCATTACACATGGCGCTGCCGATGCGGTTGTCAGACCCGCCGTCGTCGATCAACACCAGAGAGCCATGCCTCATGCGCAGGTTCATCTCGTGGCCAATGCCGGTCACGCAGCATTCTGGGATGACGCGCCAGGTTTCAATGCACGCTTGCACGCGTTTTGCGAAAGCCTGGGAGCAAGAGCTGCCTCCCGGTGAGTTGCAGCGCTGCGACGCAGGCGCTCTGCAATTGGCGTGATCCGATGCCCGTGCGCCCCCTCGAAATTGACCCGCCGCTGCTGTCGGTTTCAACACTATGCTACCTTGGGGAACCGAGTGTGGCGCGCGCGGTGGTGCCGACATGAAGAGCGATGTCGGCGCCACCCGCGGGCATCTTGCCTGCGCTCCATCTGGAAAGGGGAGGAAACCATGAGACGACGAACTGCAAATCTGATCGCTGCGGCAGCCTGGTGCCTGGTCTTCTGCGTCTCAACGGGGATTGCGCAGGAGCAGACCGCGGAAACGCCCGACGTTAACCAGCAGAGAGTGCTCCGGATCGCCACGGAAGTCCGTAAGCAGATCGTGAAGCTGCCCCAATACGGCGTTTTCGACTACCTCTACTTCGCGATCAAGGGCACCGACACCGTTGTGCTTCAGGGGAGAGCGTCCCGGCCGACGCTCAAATCCGACGCCGAACGTGTGGTTAAGAAAATCGAGGGAGTTAGCGAGGTGGAGAACCAAATCGAGGTTTTGCCGGTGTCGAACAATGACGACCGGATCCGAGCCGCCGTCTACGCCAGTATTTACCGTTACGGCCCGTTGCAGAAATACACGAGCAATCGGGGAGTGCCCAGAGGCGGCCGATCGGTGGCGCGGACCGCGGGCGGCATCACCAACGATCCTCCCATCGGCTATCACGCGATTCACATTATCGTGCAGAACGGCAACGTTACTTTAACGGGCGTCGTGAACAACGACTCCGACGTGGCGCTCGCAGAGATGCGGGCCAACTCGGTGTCAGGCGTGTTCAGCGTCAATAACGAGCTGCAGGTCGCCCGGCCGGCGGAATAGGCACGCGGTCCAGACCCCCGGGTTTCCGGCGGTAGCGCGCCTTTTGAGTGAAGTCTCCGACCTCAAACGGACGAGAGCCCCAGCCCTAAGATTCCCCTCCTCAGATGAGGAGGCGTGGCCGGAGGCCGGGGTGGTGTCAAGTAGAGATTTCCGCCACGACACCATCCCCTGACCCCCTCCTCATTTGAGGAGGGAAATCGGTACCCGGCCTCAGCGTAGAAACCTGTCGCATTCGATACGTCCGCGGCATTCCGATCCTGGCTCCTGAGACATTCCTGGCAAACATCTAGCCAGAAGCCGGGACATGCCCCTGATGCTGCCTTTCCAACACTTCTTCTACCTGGGAGATTGGGGAGAATGCCAAAGGCGACGACATGCAAAACAATGTCATCGCCGCCTGCGACAAATCGCCAATCGCCGGTCACCAATTCTCTCGACCTTTTTTCGGCGCGACGATCTGAAGCCGGCGTGATCTGGGCGTAGCGCGGACCTCGCGGTCCAGAGGTCCGCGGATTTTCCTAAGCTGGAAGAGAGACCGCGGACTTCAAAGAACGGAAGTCCGCGCTACCCTGCTTGAGTACGGACGGTTTCCTGGCAGAGATGTAGGCAGGGCAGGAGCCGGAGGTTCTCTCCGGGTCCTGTCCTGTCGGTTTCAACACTATGTTACCTTGGGGAATCGAGTGTGGCGCGCGCGGTGGTGCCGACATGAAGAGCGATGTCGGCGCCACCCCGCGGATGCTGCCTGTCCAACACTTATCCCACCTGGCAGGTTATTTGGAATTGCAGACTATACTGACGACGGTTCCTGTAGCGGCGCTCTATGAGCGCCGGAAAGACGGCGGTCGCAGACCGCCGCTACAGTAATGGTTGTCACTATATTCCGTAGTCCTCAAATAATGAATGCCCAAGGCGGCGGTATGAAGCTGGCGTGATCTGGCGCAGACGTCAAAAGGAAACGTCTGCGCCAGCCAGCGCTACAGCTTTGATATTTCGTTGCTCGTAAAGTTGGTTACCCCTGATCCTGCGCGACATCGGCACTTCGGAAATCTACGCCCTGGACGTGGACTGGCCCTAAACACAGTGACAAGTGGCGAGTGGCAAGCGCGCTCTAGCGGCGGTGTCCTCATCGCCGAGGTAGGGTGGCGCCCGATGCGCAGCGCCTCAAGAAGCAGTGGCGAGTGACAAGCAAAACGCTGAGCCAAACTCAGGTCTGCTGATTATTGCGCGAACCTACATGTAGCCTACATTGCGCGCTTCGAAAGCATCGGCGTTGCTCTAAACAAATCACTTGACAAACGCTGACCTAGCGTTCTAGGCTAAGCTTCAAGCTGAGGAAAGCCCGTGTCACCCCGCGTCCCCGATCGCTTCACGCACCCGGCCGTCTCGTCGCCAGTCACCCTGGAAAAAGACCCCAACCAACCGAGCGAACCCAACAGGGTCAATTGCCGCGATTTCAGAGGGATAACCTCGAATTGGCGGGATCCGCCGTCGAGCCAACCCAACGGTGTTAACCGCTCTGATTTCATGAGGATAACCCCGAATGGGCAAGCAGCGAACCCGATCGGGTTAACTTACATTATTTCAGCACTTGCGCCCGAAAAACGGCCCATTTTTCGCGTTATGACTATGTCAGCGCATTTCTCCGCTCTGCAAATGAAGCTGGTCCTGCGGAATGCCCCAGAGCTCAAAGCTCCTTTGCGTTCAGAAGAGAAGCACCTGGGAGTCTCGAAAGTGTCCGTCACGCGGCAAAGGCGGACGCCATTCCTCTTCTTGAGCTCGGCGCTAAGCGCGCAGCGTAGCAAAGCAAAGCTGAAAAGTCCTTTCAATTGTAAGATCAAGCCCTCCAGGGTCGTCGACCGAATGCGGATTGGCCCCGCTGGGCATCGTCCACCCCTCGACCGGCCGCGGACATCGAAACTGGCTTCGGAGGCCGAGTTGAAGACGTGTTGTATAATCGTCCCTTCAGGCTTCTTCCTTAAAGCCTTGGCGCCGAAATGAAGCTCTCCCGCAGACTGTTTCTTGGATCATCCGCCGTCGCCCTGGGCGCGCAACTGGCCGATGCCCTGGCGACGCCGCTCTGGAAGTGGCACCGGAGTCTCGTCCTTGAGGCGTCCGAAAAGCCTGAGCCGGCGGCCGGCAGCGCCGCTTCGCCCGTCACCTTCGTCGATGTAGCCAAGGAAGCCGGGCTTAACGTGACCAACGTCTGGGGCGGCGTGGAGCACAAGGACTACATCATCGAGGCCAAGGGCAGCGGGCTCGCCTTCTTCGATTACGACATGGACGGCTGGCTCGACGTCTACCTGACCAACGGCTCGCGGCTCAACACCCAATGGCCGCCCGGCCAGCAGCCCACCTCGCACCTGTTCAAGAACAATCGCGACGGCACGTTCACCGACGTCACCGAAAAATCGGGTCTGGGCGTGTTCGGATGGCAGACGGGCGTCTCGGTGGGCGACTACGACAACGACGGTTTTGACGACCTGTTCTGCGGCTTCTGGGGCCACAACATTTTGTTCCACAACAACGGCGACGGGACATTTACGGACGTCACCAGAAAGGCCGGCCTCTGGGAAGACTTTGACGCCACGCACCCGGTTCGTTGGGCCTCAGGAAGCACCTGGCTCGATTACGATCGCGACGGCCACCTGGACCTGTTCGTCGCCAACTACATCCTCTTCGACAAAGACAAGATCCCGGCGCCTGGCAAGTCAGCGTACTGCCAGTGGAAGGGCATTTCGGTGATGTGCGGCCCGCGCGGGCTTCAGGGTGGCTCGAACCTTCTTTACCGCAATAACGGCGACGGAACCTTTAGCGACGTGTCGGAGAAGGCCGGCATCCTGAAGCCCGGGCCGCGCTATTCGATCACCGCCGTCTCCTACGATTTCGACAACGACGGCTGGCCCGACATCTACGTGGCGGTCGACTCCGAAGCCAGCATCCTGTACAAGAACAATCACAACGGCACCTTCACCGACGTGGCGGTGATGGCCGGCTGCGCTTACAACGAAGACGGCCAGGAGCAGGCCGGCATGGGCGTCGGCGTGGCAGATTACGATTGCGACGGCTGGTTCGACATCTTCAAGACAAACTTCTCCGACGACACCTCGGACCTGTATCACAACAACGGCGACGGCACCTTCAGCGACGTCACCTTCGCCGCCGGCGTGGGCCAGAACACCCAGGTCGTCGGCTGGGGCTGCGGATTTCTCGACTACGACAACGACGGCTGGGCGGACATCCTGCAGATCAACGGCCACGTCTACCCCGAAGTGGACAAGGCCACCGACCTCGGCACCCACTTCAAAGAGCCGCGGATTCTCTATCACAATCAGGGCAACGGGAAGTTTAAGGATGTCTCCTCCGAGTCGGGACCGGGCATCACGGAAAGGTTCTCGAGCCGCGGCGCGGCCTTCGGCGATTACGACAACGACGGCGACATCGATGTGCTGGTCCTCAACATGAACGATCCGCCCTCGCTGCTGCGCAACGACGGCGGAAATCGCGGAAACTGGATCAAGATCAAGCTGGTGGGCACGGCGTGCAATCGTACCGCCATCGGCGCGCGGGTGCGCGTCATCACCGGCAAGCACGTCCAGATGGACGAAGTGCACAGCGGCTCAAGCGTGATGTCGCAGGGCGATCTGCGGTTGCACTTCGGCCTTGGCGAGGCTACTACTGTAGACTCCATCGAAGTGAAGTGGCCGACCACGCAGAAAGTGGAGAAGTTCACGCGCGTGGAACCCAACCGCATCCTGACGATCAAGGAAGGCGAGGGAATCGTAGCGCCGGAGAGCGCCGTGCAGAAGCCGGCCGGCAAGCCGCAGGTTTCGCCGGTCAAAACTGGCGGACAACTTCGGTCAACTCGCCGAGCGTCGTGAGCCGGCGGCAGGCAACCGAATCGTCGTAGCAGCCGAAACGGTCGATGAGCAGACCGCAGATCCCCGCCTGTTTTGCGCCCCCGACATCGGTCGCATAGGTATCGCCGATGAAGATCGCCTCGCCCGCCGCGACGCCGGCCTGGTCAAGGGCCATTCTGAAGATCGCCGGGTGGGGTTTCTCGACCCCGACCACGGCGGAATCGAGAATGAAGCGGAAGTAGCCCGCCAGGCCTGCGCGTTCGAGTTGCTCGGCGATGGTGCCGATCGAGTTGGAGATGACGCCGAGCGTGTAGCCCCCCGCGCTCAGAGCCTGCAAGGTGGGTTCGGTATCGGGGAAGACGCGCGACCAGAACCGGATGTCGCGGTAGCGCTCGATAATCTGCTCGGACATCCTCCCGTGCTGCTCGATCGGCACCTTGATGCGGTGGAGCAGCGCGTGCAGGTATTCCATCCAGTACATCCGGTCGACCTGCGGCGGCAACATGCCTCCGAGCTGCGGCCAGAGCCACGCGTCCAGCTTTTTCTTGCCTTCGCGTTCGGACGCACAAAAGTCCTCGAAGCAGGCCGGATAACCGGACGCAGTCAACTCTTCCGCGAGTTCGTCCACCAGGGGATAAAGCAGGGTGTTGCCGGCGTCGAAGAACACAGCGCGAAGAGGCATGCGAATCCTCAAACTTTCGAGTCACGGCTGCGCCGCGGCCGCGACCTCGTCGCAGGCGCAGTCGAGTTCGGCGAGCAGCCTCGCTCGCTCGCCTTCGGGCAGGAAGGCCGCCCGGATCGCGTTTGCAGTCAATTGGATGATTTCAGCACGCGAGAGCGCAAAGCGGTCTGCCGCGAGAAGGATCTCGCGTTCGATGCTGGTGGCAAACATCGCCGGATCGTCGGAACCGAGCGCGACGGGAACGCCGGCCGCGAGAAACCGTCGCAGCGGATGATCTTCGATCCGTTCAATGACGCCGGTCGCGAGATTGCTCGTGAGACAAACTTCGACGGGAATGTGCCGCTCCGCGAGCAGCCGCAGCGTGGGGGGATCGCAGCCTGCATTCGTTCCGTGCCCGATGCGCTCTGCCCCGAGAACCTCCACCGCGTCGCGGACACTCTCCGCTCCCGCCGCTTCTCCGGCGTGCGCCGTGAGGCGCAAGCCGAGGTCCCGCGCCTCGCGATAGACGTCGGCAAACAGCCGTGCCGGGCCGCGCTCTTCATCGCCGCCGATTCCGAAAGCCACCACGCCGCGATCGCGCAGCCGCGCCGCGTGCCGCATTACGGTGCGCACATGATCCACGCCGAATTGCCGGACGGCGTCGAGAATCCAGGCCACGCGCACGCCCGTGCTCGCCGAAGCCTCGTCCGCCGCGCGCGCCACCGCCTCAAAGACGGCGTCGAGCCGCTGCTTCTTCCACAACACCACGCCCGCCGCCAGCGTGAGTTCTGCGTATCGGACGTTCTCCGCAGGCAGCGACTCGATCAAGCGCGTGGTCGCGAGGGCGTAGTCTTCGGGCGTCTCGAGCAGCAACGAAAGCAACTTGAACGCGTTGAGGAAATCGGTGAACTTCGGGTATCGGAAGCCCTCACGCTCACGGTCCGCGATCCATTGCTCGGTTTCCTCGACCAGGCGGCCCTTGCGCCGCGACATTTCTCGCAGTGTAGCGGGCGCGGTGCTCCCCTCGAGGTGCAGGTGCAGCTCGACTTTCGGCAGACGACGGATGAGAGGTGCGGGATCGAGCGTCGCGGGCATGCGTCAGTGCGAGGGCAACTCGGGCTGGCCGGCGTTCAGCCAGGCCGTGTACCAGTAGGACCCGGTGTCGTGGGCGGCGGCGTTCACTTCCTGCATCGCCGTGGGACCGATTTGGGTGTAGAACCGGTCGAAGTACTCATCGGTGTAATCGCTCAGGCCGGCGCGCGACATCCAGTCCGCCCAGAGGATCCGGTCCACCCAGGTATTGGCCTCGAGAACCATGCTGAAGCCGTACGCCGTGGGATCGTCCACCTTTCCAGCTTGCGCAGCACGAAACATGAAGAAATTCGTGTAACGCTCGATCAGGCTGGTGCCCCAACGCAGCGAGAGCCCTTGCTGCTCGGTCAACTGGCCGTCAAAGTTCTGCGTGGTGCTGAGCGGATCGTGCGCGTCGGCCACATAGCTGCCGAGCGCCGCGGCGTCCAGCTTGGCGTCCTCCCACTTCTGCGCCTTGAAGTCATTCGTCAGACGCAGACTGTACTCGCCGATTCTCCAGGGCAGGATGCCATTGTGCGTCAGGCGGCGGCCGCCGTACTTCGCCACCGCGGCCTTGTAAGAATAGGGCAGCTCGATATAGGGAAACAGCCCATACTTGTCCAGATAGATGAAGTGCCGCGTGCGCTCGTAGGGATCTTTCTTGATCCAATCGTCGGGATCGGCGGCGTGATCGACCAGAAAGGCGCGATTGGCCTCAAAGAACGGACGCATGGGCGGCGGCATGGTGGAGACGGCCCAGTTGTTCACCAGCTTATGCGCGCCCGGCCCCCAGGCGTAGAGGCTCGTGCTTCCAAGAAGGCCCAGCGTACCGGCGAAGCTGAGCAGTCCGGGAAGCCAGCGCGAAAGACCGCCGCGTCGTTCTTCGCCATTCGATCCGCGGGCGTGGAGTGATCTCCGGGTCATAGCGATCGCTCGCTGGTCACAGCGGCGGGTTCGGGCGCCTTGGAGAACTCGCTGTGAAAGCGGCTATATCCAAGATAAATCACCAGACCCAGGATGAGCCAGATCAGAAAGCGCAGCCAGGTCTCGATCGGCAGGCTGGCCATCAGGATCAGGCAGCAGATGATGGCTGCGATGGGCAGCGCCGGAACCCACGGCACGCGAAATCCGCGGCGGCGGTCCGGCTGTTTGTAGCGCAGCACGAGGACTCCAAGCGACACCAGAATGAAAGCGAACAAGGTGCCGATGTTCGTGAGCTCCGCCAGGGTGCCGATATCGAAGAAGCCGGAAGGGATCGCCACCGCGAAGCCGGCGATCCAGGTGCTCACGTGCGGCGTGCGAAAGCGGGGGTGCACTTTCGAGAACACGCGCGGCAGGAGGCCGTCGCGCGCCATGGAAAACCAGATGCGAGCCTGCCCGAGCTGGTATACCAGCAGCGAGCTGATCATCCCGGTCAAGGCGCCGATGGTAACCCATCGCTCCACGCTCGTCAGACCGATTGCCTGCAGCGCATTCGCCACGGGCGCGGCATTGTCGAGCGTCCGCCAGTTCTGGATCCCGGTCAGCACCACGGCCACCGCGCAGTAAAGAATCGCGCAGACCACCAGCGACGCGATGATGCCAAAGGGGACGTCCTTCTGCGGGTTCTTTGTTTCTTCGGCGCAAGTCGAGACCGAATCGAAACCGATGTAGGTGAAAAACACGATCGCGCCGCCCGTCAGCACACCCTGCCAGCCGTTGGGCATAAACGGCCGCCAGTTTGCCGGGTGGATGTATTTGGACGCAAAGACAATGAAGATCAGGATGGCGACGATCTTCACGCCGACCATGATATTGTTGGCCCGCGCGCTCTCCCGGATGCCCCGCACCAGAATCACGGTGAGCAACATGACGATCAGGAATCCGGGCACGTTGAAGTACGATCCCGTGCGCTCGAGGGAATCGTTGAAGACGGGGTTGGCAATGCTGTCGGGTATCTTGAGCCCGAGCCCGCTCAGGAGACTATCGATGTAGGCCGAGAATCCCACGGCCACGGCCATGTTGCTGACCGCGTATTCCAGGATCAGGTCCCAGCCGATGATCCAGGCGACGAGCTCGCCCAGTGTAGCGTAGGAGTAGGTGTAGACGCTCCCGGCGATGGGGATCATCGACGCGAGTTCCGCATAGCACAATCCCGCCAGGGCGCATGCCACCGCCACCAGAAAGAAGGACAGCGCGATGGCCGGACCCGCGCCGATGCGGCCCGCGGTGGCCACGGTATGTCCGCCGTGAAGCAGCCAGAGGAACAGCGGCGCATTAAGGACGGACGGGAACCGCACCACAGTTCCCGCCGCCGCCGTGCCGGTCAGCACGAAAATGCCGGTGCCGATGATCGCGCCGATGCCGAGCGCCGTGAGAGACCACGGTCCGAGCGTTTTGCGCAGACGGTGCTCGGGATTTTCCGCCTCCGCCAGCAGGCGGTCGATGCTCTTGGTCGCGAGTAACTGACTTCCCATCGGCTCCCGGGGTCCTGGCCACGCGCCCTGCTCTGCAGGCTCGAAGCCTGCACCACAATACATCGCCCTGTGGTGCACGCATCCTGCGTGCTCCTGTTAACTCGATCCAACTTGATGCCGACTGGAAGCCAGCACCACAAATGCTTCTGGTGCGGAACCGCTAGCGCTTCGCAGGTCCGCCTGGACCGCGCTTCTTGACCTTCGGCTTGTGTGAACCCCGCGGATCGGTGCGCTTCGGCTTCGGCGCACGCTTCTTGCGCGCGGCGCGCTTCAGCTCCTTGCGTTCGGCTTTGTCTGTGGTCTTGCGAGTATCCATGGTATTCCTCAGTTTGAGATTTGGGGCTGCCAAAGCCGGCCTGGTTAGTCCGCTGGCGCGCCGGCGGTCCGGAGAGCCGCTCTCAATTCTTCCTCGCTGCGTCCCCCCACGTACTGGGCAGTCACCGTGCCCTCCCGATTGATGATGACAACTGTCGGAAGCGCGTGGCATCCGTATTGCCCGTGGACTTTCTGGCTCGAATCCATGAGCACTGTCAGCGCCAGACTCTGCTTCTCCAGGTAGTGCTTGACGGTCGCGCGATCCTCGTCGTTGACTCCAATCACGACCACATCTTTATCGCGGTACGCGGCACTCAGCTTCGCGATTGACGGCAGCTCTTCGCGACAGGGCGCGCACCACGTCGCCCAAAAATCGATCAATACGACCTTGCCCCGAAACTCGCTCAGCGTGACCTCGTTGCCGTCCAGGTCCTTGAGCTTGAAGTCGCGCGCTGGCTTCCCGACCAGGCTTGATCCGCGCCCGGGAAGCACCTCAACTTTGCGCGCGTTCGCCGGAGGAGTGAACTCGAAAAGATCGGACTCGAACGGCCCCGCGGTAGAAAACTGCTTGATCTCAAGCTTGGCGAAGACGCCCGAAGGGTCCGTCTGATCCTGCCGGAGCACCAGGAAGCGCTCCTGGTCCACCCAGAGCTTGATGTGGACCTTGTCGATCTGCGCTTCGACCACGTAACACGGGATCTTCTGGCCTTTCACCTTGACGCTTTGATCGCCGTCGAGCTTGGCCTTGTCCGCAAAGCGCTCCAAGGCGCGATAGCGCGTTACGAGAAGGTTTTCAGTCCGGGAAACCGGATCGTCCGGGTTGTCTTCACCCTCGCCTTGCACAATGCTCGCGGCCGCTCGTAAGACCGAGTACTGATGGACCGGCGGTAAGTAGGTCCAGGTCGTGTCTCCGTTGCTCACCACAACGATCTTGTTCTGCCCATCGTCCCGCTCGAGGCGGAGTTTGCCCCCCTCATCGACGGCCAACAGCAACATGGTCTGAGCCGCTGCAGACTGAGAGGTGTACGTATCCGTGGCTTCAATCTGGTAGGTTTTGAGCCCCCGATAGGCGTCGCTCACGCGAGCGAGTATCTGCCCGGCGGTCATCTGCGCGACCGCGGAAGGAGCAAAGGCCAGCGCGGCTGCCCATAGAAGACATTTATGCCGTGAGATCATAAGCATGCGACAGAACGAAGATCATACCCCCAAAATTGAATTTCAGGGTCGCGCAAATGAGGGGTGCGCTATGCCCTCTCGAGTGTCGCAAATTGCGGCAGCATCTTCTTGGCGCCATAACCCGGAAAGCTGATGGTCAGCTTTTCCTGCTCGCCCTCGCCTTCACAGGCGATCACCGTGCCGATGCCGTACTTCGGATGCCGCACGCGATTGCCGCGCCGCCACTTCGATCCCGCCGGAATCGGCGCAGAGCTTCGGCTCGGAGTCAGCCTGGAATCGAAGCCCGTGGTCTTGAGGAATCGTTCGATGGATTCGCGCGAGTTGAACGCCCCCTGCCACTGGGTTTCAACGCGTCCCGAGCTCGACAGCCGCTCGGTGAACTTGTCCGGGATCTCGCTGAGGAATCGTGAACGGTGCGTGTTGCGCCGGCCTTCTTCGCCCCAGAAGCGGCGCGTGGCGCTCGATGTGAGCACCAGGCGATCTTTGGCGCGGGTCATGCCCACGTAGCAGAGGCGGCGCTCCTCTTCAAGGCCGGCATCGTCGTCCATGGACATTTTGTGGGGCAGCAATCCCTCCTCGAGTCCGGCCAGGAAGACCGCCTCGAATTCCAGGCCCTTGGCGCTGTGCAGCGTCATCAGCGTCACGCGCGCGCGTTCGTCGTAATCGTCCGTATCCGAGACCAGCGCGGCGCGATCGAGGAACGCGGTCAGGCCTTCACCGGCTTCCTCGGCCGCCGCCACGGCATTGACGAGTTCGAGCAGGTTCTCGACCCGGCCCTCGGCCTCCGGCGTGTTCTGGTCCTTGAGCATCGCGAGATATCCGGTGCGATCGAGCAGGCTGCGGAAGAACTCGGTCATGCGCAGGCTCTTGCCCTCTTCGGCGAGCGTGCGGATCAGCGCGTGGAAACTCCCCAGGCACCGAGCCGCGCGAACCGGAGCCTCTTTGGAACGCGCAAGCATCTCTTCGAGCGCTTCCCACAGAGTCAGGCGATTCTCCCGGGCCAGCGCCTGGATTTGGGCTATCGTCGTCTCCCCGATACCGCGTGGCGGCGTGTTGATGATGCGGAGAAAAGCGGCTGTATCGCGCAGATTGAACGCGAGGCGGGCATAAGCCAGCGCGTCACGGATTTCCGCGCGCGCGTAGAAACTGAATCCGCCGACCAGCCGATAGGCAATCCGGCGGGTGCGCATCGCCTCTTCCAGGAGCCGCGATTGCGCGTTAGTGCGGTAAAGCACTCCCACGCTGGCGTTGCTGTCTGCCGAGAGTGCTGCCGAAACCTCGCCGGCGATGAACTCCGCTTCGCCTTCCGCGGTTCCCGCCTGATAAACGCCGATGGAGCGGCCGGTGCGGCGCTCGGTCCACAGCTTTTTGCCCTTGCGGGCGCGATTGTTGCTGACCACGGCCGACGCACCGTCCAGAATCACCTGGGTGGAGCGGTAGTTGCGCTCCAGTCGCAGCACCTTGGCCTCGCGAAAGTCTTCCTCGAAGCGCAGGATGTTCTCGATGCTGGCGCCGCGCCAGCGATAAATCGACTGATCCTCGTCGCCGACCGCGCAGAGATTGTGATGGGCCCGCGTGAGCTGCCTGATCAGGCGGTACTGCACGCGGTTTGTGTCCTGATACTCATCGATGTGGATGTAGCGGAAGCGGCGGCTGTACGATTCCGCCAGTTCCGGCAATTTGTCGAACAGCTCCACGGTCTTCAGCAGCAGATCGTCAAAATCGAGCGCATTTGAAGCGCGCAGGCGCTCGCAGTAGCGTCCGAAAATCGATGCCAGTGTCTCCGTGTCGGAATCGCGCGCCTTCTCGTACATCTCTTCAGGACCGATGCCGTGGTTTTTCGCATAGCTGATCCGTGAGAGCGCCTGCCGGGGGGTGAAGAGCTTGTCGCTCAGGCCGAGGTCGGTGAGGCAGGCTTTGAGCAGCCGCGCCTGGTCATCTTCATCATAGATGGCGAAGTCGCGGCCGTATCCCAGCGCCTCGATCTCACGCCGCAACAATCGCACGCAAAGCGAGTGAAACGTCGAGACCTGCGGCTTGGCGCGGCCATCCATCCCGGCCCCGGGATTCTCGGGCTCGCTGCCCTCGCGACCAGCGCTCTCGGAGCGGCTGGCCAAAAGCCGCGCGACCCGTTCGCGCATCTGGTCGGCGGCTTTATTGGTAAACGTGACCGCCAGAATGCTCCAGGGCGCGACGCGATGGGTCTCTATCAGGTGAGCGATCCGGTAGGTGATGGCGCGCGTCTTGCCGCTCCCTGCGCCGGCGAGCACCAGCAGCGGCCCCTCGGTTTGTTCGGCGACGGCTCGCTGCTCGCTATTCAGTTCGTCGAGAAGATCCGACATTCCAGCCTTTGCAGGTTGATGATTGAAGGTCGTCCTCTTCGCCTTCGTTCCCCTGTTATTTTACACGATCGGGTTTCGTATTCTTCGAATGAGAATCTGGAGCGCGGGCATCCCGGTGGCTCCGCTTGGAGCGGTCTCCGGCCGGATGCTATCCTGATTGAAGACTATGGCCCATGCGCACGCAGTTGCGGCGGTCCCGGAATCCCCGGCTTCCGAGTACCGGGCGTTGCTCGAAGTCTCGGAATCCATCGCGCTGCACCGCGACCTTAACGCGCTTTTCCACGACCTCGCCGGCCGGCTGCACCCCATCATCGAATTTGACTTCCTCAGCCTCGTGCTGCACGACGATGCTCGCGACGTGATGCGGTTGCACATCCTCGAAACCGACCTCGACACCGACGTGCATCCCGGAAAGGAAACGCCGGTTGAGAAGTCCCTGGGCGGGCAGGTCTGGAGGACCCAGCAACCGCTGGTGATTGACGACGTGGCGAGCGAAACTCGCTTTCCAGAGATGATGGAGATGCTGCGCCAGCGTAACATCCGATCGGTCTGCACGCTGCCGCTCACCACGGCGCAGCGCCGGCTGGGCGGGATGGGCGTGGGCAGCAGCGAACCGCACGCCTACAGCGCTGCGGACGTGGAGTTTCTCAGCCGCGTCGCGCGGCAGGTCGCAGTGGCGGTGGATAACGCCCTCAATGCCCAGGCGGCGCAGTCCTATCACGCAGAGTTGTCGCGTGAGCGCGACCGGCTGCGTCTGCTGCTTGACGTCAACGACGCCATCGTCTCCAAGGTGAGCAAGAGGGAGCTCTTCGCCGCCATTTCCGCCGGACTTCGCCGCCTGCTGAACATCGACTACACGGGCCTTGCCGTCTACGACGCAAAAACGAACCGGCTGCGCGTCTACGCCCTCGACTTTCCTGAAAACCAGCATATGGTCCTGGAAGATGCGGAGATTCCACTGGAGGACTCGCCGCCCGGACAGGCATTCACAACCCGGAGGCCTGTGCTGCTTGATGCCTCGAATCTTGGCCAGTTCAATTCCGACGGCTTTCGCCGAATGGTGGCTGACGGTTTGCGCGCAGGATGTATACTGCCGCTCATTTCGCGCGACCGCGTTCTCGGCACGCTGAACGTGGGCACGCGGCGCGAAACCAGCTTCACCGCCGATGACGTCGATCTGCTCACCCAGGTCGCCAACCAGATCGCCACCGCGGTCGAGAATGCGCTGGCGTTCTCAGAGATCGAGGAGCTGAAGGAGCAGTTGGCGCAGGAGAAGCTCTACCTCGAAGACGAGATCCGCACCGAGCACAACTTCGAAGAGATCGTCGGCGACAGCCCCATCCTCAAGCGCGTCCTGCGGCAAATCGAGACCGTGGCGCCGACCGACGCCGCCGTGCTCATCCAGGGCGAAACGGGCACCGGCAAGGAAGTGTTCGCCCGCTCCATTCACAATCTCAGCCGGCGCCGCGACCGCACCTTTGTGAAGATCAACTGCGCTGCCATTCCGGCCGGGCTGCTGGAAAGCGAGCTCTTCGGCCATGAGAAAGGGGCTTTCACGGGCGCGATCACGCAGCGTGCCGGACGTTTCGAGCTGGCTCATCGCGGCACGCTGTTTCTCGACGAAGTCGGCGACATTCCGCTGGAACTGCAGCCTAAACTGCTGCGCGCTTTGCAGGAGCAGGAATTCGAACGGCTCGGCAGCACGCGGACTATCCGCGTCGACGTACGCGTGATCGCCGCCACGAACCGGAATCTCGCGCAGATGGTGGCCGAAGGCAAATTTCGCGGCGATCTCTATTATCGTCTCAACGTCTTTCCCCTCGAAGCGCCGCCGCTGCGCGAGCGCCACGAGGACATTCCGCAGTTGGTGCGTTATTTCGTCCAAAAGTACGCGCTTCGCCTGGAGCGGAAAATCGAGACCGTGCCGGCAGAGGCGCAGCGGGCCCTTGCCGAGTATGCCTGGCCCGGGAATATCCGCGAACTCGAAAACTTCATCGAGCGGGCAGTGATCCTCTCGCGGGGCCCGGTGCTCAACGTCTCGGTTGCGGATTTGCGGCAGTCCCCGGACGCGGTCGCGAATACGGCGCCGACGCTCGAAGCCGCCGAGCGCGACCACATCCTGCGCGTGCTCGCAGATACCAATTGGATGGTGGGCGGGCCTGCGGGCGCGGCAGCGCGGCTCGGTCTGAAAAGGACGACGCTGCAGTCCAAAATGAAGAAGCTCGGCATCAATCGAGGCTGAAGCCCGGGACGGGAGATCTAAACACCATCGCTGAGCCGGTGCGCTCAAGTGAAAAGCGCTAAGTACTTTCAGGCGACGCGGAGCCGCCCGAAGCGACGGTAGTGGTGTCATTTGCCAGTACCGTCATTCCCGCGAAAGCGGGAATCCACTTATAGGACGCCATCTTAAAGGATTCTCCTGATAGATTCCCGCTTTCGCGGGGAATGACGATGTCCGTGAAGCGATCTCAAGCAGCCAAATGACACCACCACCCGACCGACGGATGATTCGGGACGAGTGGGTTAAGCGGGTAAAATCGAATCCTGCGGCGGGACTCGTCCAGCGCGACAGCCGGATTCGGCGATGGGGTCATATTCAGGAGCTAAACAATCGCGTTCTTCGCGTGGTGCTACTGCCAGACGGTGAGACCATTCACAACGCATTTTTGATCGCTCATTTCGCGGAGTTGAGTGATGAGAATCCAGTACTTCGAAGACACCGACACGCTGCTCCTCGTATTCAAAGAGACGCCGTTGAATGAAACCAGAGACTTGGACGAGAACACCCTGGTGGAATTCGATTCCGAAGGAAATCTCGTTACCATGACCATCGAGCATGCGCGGGAGCGGGCGGATGTCGCAAACTTTTCGTTTCAGCAGATCCCGGCTCTAAAAACCTTGGCCTGACTGGCAAGACGGTTGAGAGTTAGATGCTCGAGGAAAAGGCGCCATCAATGCACCCACAGACCGCTGATCGCAAGGATCACCCCGCCGGCGGCCAGGGCCGATCCCAAGTGCCAGAAGGCTGTTTTGCGCGTAATCAGTGTGATGGAGGTGATCACCAGCGCGGCCTCGAGGAAGACCTCGCCAAGATCGTAGCGCGCACCCCGGCGCTCGTCCTCATCTGCTGAAGCTTCGAACCCACGGGCCTTCGCCCTCACGGCATCCTGCTCCTGCTGATACCGCTGGCGTTCCGAGGCGTAATGCTCTTTGAGCTTTTGTGCCTGATCGGCGTCCCTCACCTCGGCCACGGAGAGCATATCGGCGAACAGCTCGTAGTTGTGATATCGGATGCTGCGGGCCTCGTACTCGGACCAGGAATCGTCGGCGCGGCTCTGGTCGAGGAGGGTGCGTGTATGAGCGCGATGTCCGAGCACGGAAATGGCAGCCACCAACACCGCGATCACGGACATCGTGAACGTTGCACCGATGAGTTCGGGATTCTCGCGGGTCTTCTCGGCTTGTTCGTGGAGTTCGTGTACCTCGAGCATTTAATCAGGACCTGGAGGTTAGTGGTCAGGGTCACCAGCCACCAATCCCCCTAATCCCTAGTCACTCGCTTCCGGCCGTTGATTCCCGTTCGTTCCTGCCGCAGGCGAAGCCGGGGCGCCCGCGCCGTGGCACTTTTTGTACTTCTTGCCGCTGCCGCACGGGCAGGGATCGTTGCGGCCCACTTTTTCGCGGCGCACCACCTGCTGGGGCTTTTCCATGGCGCCGCCACCGACCATGCGCATTTCCTGCTGCTCGCGCCGCTTGCGGCGCTGATACTCGCGGATGGCGGCTTCTTCCTCGTCCGGCGTGCGCATCAGGAAGAGATAACGCAGCGTCTCGTCCTCGATGCGATCCATGAGCCCTTCGAACATCTCGTAGGACTCGCGCTTGTACTCCACCAGCGGATCGCGCTGGCCGTAGCCGCGCAGGCCGATCCCTTCCTTGAGGTGGTCCATCGCCAGCAGGTGGTCTTTCCACTGCGCATCCACCACCTGCAGCAGGATCATGCGCTCGTGAATGCGCATGCGCTCGGGAGTCCACACTTCCTCGCGCTCGGCGTAGCGCTTGAAGACGATCTCCTGAAGCTCTTCGCGCAGCACGTCGAGCCGCTTCGGGTCGAGCGTCAACTGAGCCTGGCGCAGGTCCACGCCCAGCCGGCCCCAGAACTCGGTGCGCAGCGCGTTCACGTTCCACTGGTCGGGCTGCTGATCCTTGGGGCAGTGAGTCTCGACCAGCCAGTCGATCAGGCGGATCACGGCCTCACGCACGCGCTCCTGCTGGTCGGCGCCTTTCATCAGCTCGTCGCGCAGACCGTAGATGGTCTCGCGCTGCTTGTTCATGACGTCGTCGTATTCCAATATGTGCTTGCGGGACTCGAAGTTCTGGGCTTCGACGGCCTTCTGCGCGGCTTCGATGCGCTTCGAGATCAGGCGCGACTCGATGGGCACTCCTTCGTCCATGCCCAGCTTGCCCATGATGTTCTTGATCCGGTCGCCGGCAAAAATGCGGAGCAGATCGTCTTCGAGCGAGAGGAAGAACCGCGACGATCCCGGGTCGCCCTGACGTCCGGCCCGTCCGCGGAGCTGATTGTCGATGCGCCGCGACTCGTGACGCTCAGTGCCGAGAATGTGCAGCCCGCCGAGCCCGATCACGCGGTCGTGCTCATCGTCGGTAGTCTGCTTGAAGCGCGACACAAAGCCCGCCCAGCTCTCGCGCCACTTCGAATAAGCGTCAACGAAGGCGTTGTAGACTTCGGGCGGCGAGCCGGCCGGCGGACGCTCGGGCGGCTCGGGGTCAATAGCCTGCTCGCGGTACTTTTCCGGGTTCTTGCGGAACTCCTCGCGCGCCATGAATTCGGGGTTGCCGCCGAGCAGAATGTCGGTGCCGCGGCCGGCCATGTTGGTGGAGACCGTGACGGCGCCCACGCGCCCAGCTTGGGCTACAATCAGAGCCTCGCGCTCGTGCTGCTTGGCATTGAGGATGTTGTGCTTGAGATCCTTGCCCTCGAGGACCTCGACCAGGCGCGCCGGCGGACACTTCACGTCGGCAAGGTAGTCGTAGAGCGGCAGCGTCTTCTCATCGGTCGACTGGGCGAGCTCGGCGAGAGCCCACGCCATGGAGCTATCGTCGCCGCCATCGGACGATTCGGGCTGATGGCCGAAGTAGTCGGCGTGGCCTTTCTTGAGCAAGGCCTGCAGGAATGCCCGGCCGCTGCCGTTGCTGCTGGCCGCCATGCCGGCGTAAGCCTTCTGCGCGAGCAATTTCTTCGCCGCCGAGACGTTGGCTCCGGCCTGGATCAGCCAGTCGAACGCCGCCCCGTGCCGCGACGCCAGCAGCTCCGCCCAGCGCATCAGCTTCGGACCTTCCAGTCCGGCGGCTTTCAAAAGCTCCTGCAGGTGCCCGGGCAGCAGTCCGCTCTTGCGAAGCTGCGCGCTCAGCTTTTCCGACTTCTCGATGGCGATAGTGCCCACCAGTACGGGCTGGCCACGCAGGTGATACTCCTTGATTTCTTCGATCACCGCGTTGAATTTCTCACGCTCCGTGCGGTAGACCACGTCCGGATGCTCGTGGCGGATCAGCGTCCGGTTGGTCGGGATGACGATCACTTCCAGCTTGTAGATCTTCTCGAACTCGGCGGCTTCCGTCTCCGCGGTTCCGGTCATGCCGCATAGTTTCTTATACATGCGGAAATAGTTCTGGAAGGTAATGGTGGCGAGCGTCTGATTCTCGCGCTCGATTTTCACCCCTTCTTTGGCCTCGATCGCCTGGTGCAAGCCGTCCGACCAGCGGCGTCCCGGCATCAGGCGGCCGGTAAACTCATCCACGATAATCACTTCGCCATCTTTCACCACATAATCGCGGTCGAGCTTGAACAGCGTGTGCGCGCGCAGCGCCTGGTAAACATGGTGGGTGTAAGCGATGTTGGCGGGATCGTACAGGTTCTCGAGGCCGAGCAGCTTTTCCGCCTTCTCGATTCCGGTCTCTTTGAGACTCGCGGTCTTCAGCTTCTCGTCGATCTCGTAATCGTCGCCCTCGTGAAGATGGGGAATGATCTTGTCGATGCGGTAGTACTTCTCCGTGGTCTCGTCGGACGAGCCGGAGATGATCAGCGGCGTGCGGGCCTCGTCAACCAGGATCGAGTCCACTTCGTCGACGATGGCGTATTGGTGCCCGCGCTGTACGCGATCCGTGAGCTCGAACTTCATGTTGTCGCGCAGGTAGTCGAATCCGAACTCGTTATTGGTGCCGTAGGTCACGTCGCACTGGTAGGCGAGACGGCGCTCGTTGTCGTCGAGATCGTGCACGATCACGCCGACCGAGAGCCCGAGCAGCCGGTAGATGGGGCTCATCCAAGAAGCGTCGCGCTTGGCGAGGTAATCGTTCACCGTCACTACGTGAACGCCCTTTCCCTCGAGCGAGTTCAGGTAGACGGGCAGCGTGGCCACCAGCGTCTTGCCTTCGCCGGTCTTCATTTCCGAAATCTTGCCTTCGTGCAGCGCCATGCCGCCCAGCAGCTGGACGTCGAAGTGGCGCATGCTCAGCGTGCGGCGGCCGGCTTCGCGGCAGAGCGCGAAGGCCTCAGGCAGTAACTCGTCCAAAGCGGCGCCTTCGGTTAGGCGCGCCTTGAGTTTCTCGGTGTGCGCGGGGAAATCGGCGTCGGCGAGCTTCTGCATCTCCGGCTCGAGCGCGTTGATCTCAGGGACGCGCTCGCTTAAGCGCTTGATTTCGCGCTCGTTCTGCGTACCGATGACGGCGCCCAGCGCCTTTTGGAAATAGTCAGCCATGCATGGAATCCTTCGAGAAGGGCCACTCCCCCACTCTCATATGATTCTACTAGGGCCTGCCGGGGTGCGCAATGAAACCCGAGCGGCAGCGCGCTGAAAGCGGACAGTGCCTCGATCACCGCGTGGCTGCGAAGTCCGGCTGGGTGCCAGGCGCGATGGACGGAGCCTCAATGTTATTCTGTCTGCCGGCGCTTGCTTCCTGGAGACGACGGAGGACCACGATGCCGGAGTTCAAGACCCTCGTCAGCGGCCTATCCTTCACCGAGTGTCCCCGGTGGCGCAACGGGCGGCTCTACGTTTCCGACTTCTATACCCACCGAGTCCTCGCCATGGCCATGGACGGCACGACAGAGACGGTGGCTCAGGTACCCCACCAGCCGTCGGGACTAGGATTCCTCCCCGACGGCCGGATGCTGATCGTGTCCATGCGCGACCGCAAGGTCCTGCGACGTGAGGTCGACGGCTCACTTGTCGAGCATGCCGATCTGTCCGGTCTGACCTCATGCCACTTGAACGACATGCTCGTCGATCACGAGGGCCGGGCCTGGGTAGGCAATTTCGGATTCGATCTCATGGGCGGCGCCCCGGCGTGCACTACGGTACTCATCGGCGTGGAACCCGATGGCGCGGCTCGGGTGGTGGTTGACGGACTCGGCTTCCCCAACGGTATGGTGCTCACCCCCGACGGCGGCACGCTGATCGTGGCCGAGACACTGATGAACCGGATTAGCACCTTCCACGCCATCTCAGGTAGCCTGGGTGAACGCCGGACCTGGGCAGCCTTCGGCGATCCACCTACAGTGACCGACGTCGGGGAAATTCTCCGGCAAGTAGAGGTCGCGCCTGACGGCATCTGTCTCGACGCGGAAGGTGCGGTGTGGGTGGCCGATGCCATGCACTGTCGGCTGCTCCGGGTGGCCGAGGGCGGGCGCATCCTCGAGGAACGCAAGACCGATGGAGTGGGTGCATTCGCCTGCATGTTAGGGGCAGACGACGGCCGCACGCTATTCGTCTGTGCCGCGCCTACGTTCCACGAAGCTGAGGCGTCGGCGAACCATCGCGCGTCGATCCTCATGACCAGGGTCGAAGTGCCCCACGCCGGACTGCCCTAGAGGCGGGTCAGCCAAAAAACCGCGGCCGGACCTGCTCCTGCTCCGGCTCCGGCGAGCCTCCGCCGATTTGGAGATTACCGGACCTATGGCACTCGTCGTTCTCCTGCGAGGTGTCAATGTTGGCGGACACCGGACGTTTCGCCCCAGCGTGCTGGCGCGAGAACTGAGCGACTATGATGTGGTGAACGTCGGTGCGGCCGGAACGTTTGTGGTTCGCAAGCCTGGATCGCGTGCAAAGTTCCGCGCCGCATTGCTCCGGAAGCTGCCATTCGAAGCAGAAGTTGTGCTGTGTGACGCCCGCGATTTTCTCCGCCTGGAGACGGAGAATCCGTTTGGAGCCGAGGCATCACCGTCTGATGTTGTTCGATTCGTGAGTATCCTCTCGAAAGCCGGCGGCGTCCGGGCGTCGCTTCCGGTCACGTTTCCGGCAGACGGGGACTGGCTGGTGCGGGTGATGGCTTCGCAGGGGCAGTTTGTATTTGGGATGTACCGGCGTCACATGAAGACGATCGGCTATCTCGGTCAGATCGACAAGCTCTACGGCGTGCCGGCGACGACACGGAATTGGAACACGATCATCGCGATTCTGCGGATTTTGAAGGGCCGGTGAGTAAAGGACGCTGATGACCCGCCGGCACAACCTGCATTCGAGTCGTGATAAGAGCGCCCCTCCCATCAGGCTCGGCAGCCGCGAAGCTGTCGAGTTCATGCCCGCCGGGAGCGCCAAGGCGAACGGCGAACTGACGGCGGCTTTTCACAACTAACCGCTCCCCCCAAAACCCGGTCTAAGGTGGTGGATGGAACAGGCTGATGAAGCGGCAGTGGCGCTGGCCCAGGCCGGCGACGAAGACGCCTTCCGGTCGCTCGTGGAGCGGCACAGCCGCGCCATCTTCAGGCTGGCGTTTCGCATGACAGGGAACGAACAGGACGCCGAAGACGTGGTTCAGGAGGCCTTTTTGCGGGCACATCAGCGATTGCGGCAGTTCGAGAGCCGGGCGAATTTCGGCACCTGGCTGCATCGGGTGGCCGTGAACTGCGCTTTGGACTTCATGCGCGTCCGACGCCGCCACGAGTCGGGCCGGGAGGAGATCGACAGCGTCGGGGCTGACGGGACTCGCCCGCTGCCTTCCGAGGATCCCGCGCCCGATCGATTGGTGTTTGGGGCCGAGGTGCAGCAGCGGGTGGCGGGCGTTCTGGCCGGTCTCGCTCCCAAGGAGCGCGCCGCCTTCGTCCTGCGCCACTTCGAGGAGATGTCGATCGAAGAGATCAGCCGGACTATGGGCGTGCAGGCCGACGCCGCCAAGAACAGCATCTTCCGGGCCGTCCGGAAGCTGCGCAAGGAATTGGAACCGATGGTGACACGATGAAACACATCGATGCCGAACAATTGATCCTCTACTACTACGGTGAACGGGATGAGACGGAGAATCGCGCCGCGGTCGAAACCCATCTCGCGGTTTGCAGACTCTGCCGCGGCGAGTACGAGGTGCTGGCGCGGACCCTCGCGGCCGTAAGCAGCCTGCCGATTCCCGATCGTGCGGCAACCTACGGGGAGGAAGTGTGGCAACGCCTCGCTCCACGGCTGCGCGATCGCGATGCGAGTTCAGCCCCGAACGATACTGGCAGGAAGCCTGCACCACAGTCGCGATGGCTGGACTTTTTTGCCTGGCCGCGGTTGGCGCTGGGTGGTGCGCTGGCGGCGTTGCTGGTGGCGGCATTTTTGGCGGGCCGCTACTGGCAGGGGCCCAAATCGCCCGCTGCTCCCGCGCCGGAGCCGGTCTCCGCGCAAGCGCGCGATCGCGTGCTGCTCTCGGCGGTCGCCGATCACATGGAAAGGTCGGAAATCCTGCTGAGGGAGCTCGAGAACGCGGGCGAAGGCGGCGGCCGGCAGATCGACATCTCCCTGCAGCGCGAACAGGCGCAGGAGCTGGCGGCCGGCAGCCGGCTGTATGAGCAGGCCGCGCAGCAAGCGGGCGAGACGGGCATTTCCAATCTGCTCGACGATCTGAATCGCGTGCTGCTGACGGTGGCGCACAGCCCGTCAACGGTCTCGCGTGCCGAACTTGTGGAGTTGCGCAGCCGGATTGAAGGTCCGGGAATCCTGTTCAAGCTGCAGGTGGTGAATTCCGGAATTGAGCAGCGATTGAAGCCCGCGCCGGAAAGGCCAGGACCGAGCAGCGTACAGGACTGATATATGACGGATGCACGCATCCGGTATAGGGGAGAAACTCAAATGAGAAGTTACGTTGTAAAGATGACCCACGCAAGAATGAGCCGTTACACCGTGGCGGCGATTCTGATGGCGCTGATCTTCGGCGTGCCGCGTAGCGCCTGGAGCAGCCAGAGTGTCGAAGCCACCGATCCTGCGGCCAGCCGGTTCGCCGCGGATTCCAGCGCGGCATCCGCTGTGACGGAAGCGAGCGCTGCCGCCTCCGCCGAAGACGCGCAGGCCGATGCACTCTACAAGGCGGGCACCGGGGCGCTCGACGATCATCAGTGGCAGACCGCCGTCGATAAGTTCAGTGAGCTTGCCCAACAGCACGGCGATCACGCGGACGAAGCGCTGTACTGGAAAGCTTACGCGCAGCAGAAGCTGGGCGATCGCGCGGCGGCGCAGGCCACGCTTGCCGCTTTGAGCAGGGGCTATCCGCAGAGCCGCTGGCTCAAGGACGCGGCCGCACTGCGCATCCAGATGAGGCAGGCGAGCGGCGAAAACGTCCAGGTGCAGGACCAGCCGGATGAGGACCTGAAGCTCTTGGCGCTGAACGGTCTGATGAACTCCGATCCGCAGAAAGCCATACCCATCCTGAAGAAGTTTCTGGAGAGCTCGCAGCCCGAGAAGCTGAGGGATCGCGCGCTGTTTGTGCTGAGCCAAAGCAATTCGCCGGAAGCACGCGAGGTGCTGGGCCAGATCGCGCGCGGCAGTTCCTCGCCGCAGTTGCAGAAGAAGGCGCTCGACGACCTGGCGTTGTTCGGCGGCAAAGAGAGCCGGCAGACGCTGGCGGAAGTCTACAGCTCCACAGGCAGCGTGGAAATCAAGCGCCAGATCCTCCACGACTTCATGCTCTCCGGCGATAAGGACCGGCTGCTGAACGCGGCCAAAACCGAGAGCGTGCCCGAGCTGCGCATCGACGCTATCCATCAGCTGGGCCTGGTCGGCGGCACGGACCAGCTCTGGCAGCTCTATCAGCAGGAGAACTCGACCAAGGTCAAGGCAGAAATCTTGCATGCGCTCTTCCTCGGCGGCAACTCACAAAAGTTGCTCGAAGTGGCCCGCACCGAACGCGATCCGCAACTGCAACGCGAAGCGATTCACAATCTGGGATTGCTCGGCGGCGATCAGACCGGCAACGAACTGGTCTCGATGTACTCGAGCAGCATGGATCCTCAGACGAAGAAGGCGGTCCTCGACGCACTCTTCATTCAGGGAAATGCTCACGCGCTGGTGGGCATCGCGCGCAAGGAGAGCGATCCGGCCATGAAGAAAGAAATCGTCTCCAAGCTGGCGCTGATGAATTCGAAAGAGAGCACGGATTACATGATGGAGATCTTAAGCAAGTGACGTAGGGGCGGGCCGCTGTGCCCGCCCAGTGACGAGTGACAAGTGGCGAGTGACAAGAGGCGATCATGAACATCCGATACGGAATCGCTATAACTCTGCTGACGGCATGCGCGACCGTCGCGAGGGCGCAAAATCCCGCGATCATCAACGGCAACGTGCAGCAGCGCGCGATCACGTCGAACCTTGACGCCGAATTCAAGGATCTGGTCAAGGCCCAGGCCGCGCCGGTCTGGATTGGATACGGGGTGGGCGCGATCGACGGCGATCGGGAGGCGTGCTGCTTCAACAACGACTCCTCGGGACGCTCCTGCGGCCGGTGCCGGCTCGAGGATGGAAATGAGAGCTTCACCTCGAACTCGGAGAAACGCACCGCGCACCTTGAGACTCAGTACCTGCTCGTCCTGTTCCGTGTGGAGAATCGCGCGGTCGAGAAGATCCGGACTTTCTCGGAGGACTGCGAGCTCGACGCCGGAGGCCGCACCATCTACTGGCTGACGGGGGTGAATCCGGCACAGAGTGTGGCCCTGCTGGCGTCGATGGTGAAGGGATCGGCGCGTGACCTGGAAAGCGACGGCGATCAGGATCACATCGCTGACGGCGCCGTGGCCGCGATCGCGCTGCATGCGGCGCCGGAGGCGGACGGCGCGCTCCGGAAATTCGTCGCGCCCGATCAGCCCGGAAAGCTCCGCGAGCGCGCTGCCTTCTGGATGGGAGCGGCGCGTGGCAAGCCAGGATTCGACACGCTCAAATCGCTCGCGCGTTCAGACGGTGACGATCATTTCCGCGAGAAGCTGATGTTCGACCTCTCGGTTACCAGGGAACCGGGCGCGGTCGATGCGCTGATCGACTCCGCGCGTCACGATTCAAGCGCCGGGGTACGAGGACAGGCGATCTTCTGGCTGGCGCAGAAAGCCGGAAAAAAGGCCGAAGGCGCGATCACCGAAGCGATCGAGCGCGACCCCGAGACCGAGGTCAAGAAAAAGGCCGTATTTGCGCTCAGCCAGCTTCCGAAAGACGAAGGTGTGCCGCTGCTCATCCAGACCGCTCGATCAAATTCCAATCCGGTGGTGCGCAAGGACGCAATGTTCTGGCTGGGGCAGTCGAACGATCCGCGGGCGCTCGAGTTTTTCGAGCAGGTGCTCGGCCGGCCGTAGGGCAGTGGGTAGTGGCTAGAGACGCTAGAGACAAAGAAACAAGAGACGAGAGACGAGAGACAACGTAAACCGCCCACGTCAAGCCGCGAGCGACGAGCCGCTAACCACGTCTTTTGCCAGGCTGGGAAACTCATTGAGACGCTGGCGCAACGCCGGGCGGCAACGATTTCTGGAACCCGCGAGGCAGGTCTTACGTTTCCATCAGGTGATAGTGATAACGGCGGCGGGGAGATCGGCTTGATATTCGGCCACGGAGACCGCAGCGGTCATGTCGAATGAACTCGATCGTGATAGGCGCGGCATGCCGGCGCTTGACGTTCTGAAACAGGACCTGCGCTATGCATTTCGCGTCATGCGGCGCGACCGGGCGTTCACCTTGATCGCGGTGCTGATCCTCGCTCTGGGGATCGGCGCCAACGTGGCCGTCTTCAGCGTGGTCAATACGATTCTGCTGCGGGCTCTGCCGTTCCAAACTCCCGAGCGGCTGGTGTGGATCGAAGGTCCGGCCCGCGAGGGCGGCATGTCCAGCGTGACCTATTCCGTGGACGCGTTCGAGGAATACCAGCAGCGCAACCGCACGCTGGAAGACGCAACCGCCTACATGCCTTTCTACGGCCCCGCGGACTACAAGCTGACAGGACGCGGACAGCCGCAGCCGGTCTCCGGCGTCATGGTCGAGTGTAATTTCTTTCAGGTCCTGGGCGTGCAGCCGGCGATGGGACGCTTGTTCACCGCCGACGAGTGCCGGAAGAACGCTGCGCCCGCCGTGCTGTTGACCTACTTCTTCTGGAAGGCGCAACTAGGCGGAGACGCTTCCCTCGTCGGGCGGGCTATCACCCTCAATAACGGACCCGTGACCGTGGTGGGCGTGCTGCCGGCAAGTTTCGATTTCGGATCGGTTTTCGCGCCCGGCGTCAAGATGGACATCCTGGTTCCGGCGCCCTACGACATGCGTCACTGGGGAAACACCCTTTTTGTGATCGGCGGGATGAAGCCCGGAGTTGCGGTCGCGCAAACCCAGGCGGAAGCGAACCTCCTGTTCCCGCAGCTCCATTTCAGCAGGGAGCATCCGGAGTGGGGCACCGGCTATCAGGCCGTGGTGCAATCGCTCAAAGATCACGTGAGCGGGAAGCTGCGGCGTTCTCTCGTCATGTTGTGGTGCGCCGTGGGCCTGATTCTGCTCATCGTCTGCGTGAATCTCTCGAACCTGTCGCTGGCGCGTGCCGCCGCGCGCAGCAAGGAATTCGCGATGCGCAGCGCCTTGGGCGCGGCACGCGGACGCTTGATCCGCCAGTTACTGACGGAGAGCATGGTACTCGCCGCGGGAGGCGCGATTCTGGGCCTGGGATTCGCTTTCCTGATGACCTACTATCTCGCGCACCAGGGATCCATTGCCCTACCCCTGCTGAGCCGGCTCCATGTGGACGTGGCGGCGCTCGGGTGGACGCTGCTGGTCGCGGTGGCGAGCGCTCTGCTCTTCGGCATCGCACCCGCCTTCCGAATGTCGGGCAAAGACGTCCAAGAGTCGCTCAAAGATTCCGCGCATGGCTCGACCGTCGGCCACAAGCACCAGCGCCTGCGCTCGGTTCTGGTGGTGTCTGAAGTTGCTCTGGCCTGTGTGCTGCTGATCGGGGCGGGCCTGCTGCTGCGCAGCTTCTTGCGGGTCCTCGACGTGGACCTGGGATTCCAGCCCGACCGCGCCGCCGCCCTCCGCGTGGATTATGACGATGGCGGAGGCAAGGACGCCGCAGCCCGTCGGGGCGCAATCTTCGAAGAGACTCTTCGGAAAATCAAGGCTCTCCCCGGCATCGAGGAAGCCGGCATTTCAGACATGCTGCCGCTCGATCGCAACCGGAGCTGGGGGCTGGGCGCGAAGGGAGTGGTGTATCGGAAAAATGAATACCCCGACGCTTTCGTCTACGTGATCACGCCCGGATACATCGGAGCCATGGGGATGCATTTGCTGCAAGGGCGCGATGTGAGCTGGTCCGACCGGGCGGAAAGCCAGCCCGTGGTGGTTTTGAACCAGGCCGCGGCGCGAAGGCTGTGGCCCGGCGAGGACCCGATCGGACGCATCGCCGTGGTCGCAGGGGACGATCGAACCGTGGTCGGTGTGGTTTCGGATGTGCGCGAGACCGCCGTGGAGGATCAATCCGGCCCGGAGGTCTACCTGCCGGTGACGCAGGCAGGACCGGTGGACGCGCAGCTCGTGGTGCGCACCAAGCTGCCGCCGGAGGCGCTGGCCCCGAGCGTGATGCGCACGCTGCGCGCGCTCAATCCGGGGCAGGCCGCGGCGGAATTCCGTCCCATCCGGCAGCTCGTGGATCACTCCGTCTCGCCCCGCCGCTTTTTCGTGATGCTCGTCTCCGGCTTCGCCGCGCTCGGACTCGTCCTGGCCTCGCTCGGCATCTACGGCGTCATTTCGTACTCCGTCGCGCGCCAGACGCAGGAAATCGGCATCCGCATGGCGCTGGGCGCCACGGCGGGAAAGGTCCAGTGGACGGTCATTCAGAACACGCTGCGGCTGGCCGCGGCGGGCATTCTGCTCGGCGCCGTGGCCGCGCTTGCGGTTTCGAGGGCCATTGCTTCCCTCCTGTTCAATACCGCGCCCAGCGATCCGGCGACGTTCGCGGGCATGATCCTGCTGCTCTGCGGGGTCGCCCTGTTTGCCGGATACATCCCGGCGCGCCGCGCATCTCGCATCGATCCCATGATCGCGCTGCGGAGCAACTGAAGCGTCTTCTGGCGCCGCTACGGTATCGCGTGGAGAGGGCGGGCACGGAGGTCCGCCCCAACTCGCCACGAACGCACCGCTAAAATGCGATGTCGCGGGCGGCCCGCGGCGATCCGTATTCGGAAGCAAACGGATACCACGCTGCCAACCGGAGCGCCCGCCGTGGATCAGTCCCCTGCTAACGCCAGGGAGCCCAAGTGCGCAGGATCGCGGTGTCACCGCAGCCCATCCTCTCGCGTGTAGTTTTTACTCTTTCGTCCCTAACCTGCTGAAACTGCTCTGCAGTGATTTTTCGCGAGATGCGCGAAACCCATCACGTAATTGAAAACATGTAGTTACATGTCTAAACCCAATAGGTTACTGAAACTACAGGCACTTGGCGCCTTTTTGCGGTGACAAAATGCGGCTCATCTCTCCTTATTTAGGTCCCGTAAGACCCCAAAAAAGTGCCAAAAAAAAAACGCGAAAACCATAGCCCACGGGAGAGGAGAGCGTGGATCGGCCCAGGCTCAGAAATTCGGCAGGGCGTACACGGCTAGTCTGACGCCCGCGAGGTGTCCGGCTTTCGACGTAGGGGCGGCTCCCTGTGGCCGCCCAACGGACACGCACAAGAGAATCAGGGGCGGCCACAGGGGGCCGCCCCTACGTCAAACCGACCTCGAAATTTCCTATTGCAATCCCATACGAGCCTGTGTATCTTGTTATGGGAATCCCATAGGAGGCGTATGCCGGAGAAAGCGGATGTCTGGCAGGGAACGCTGGCGCTGATGATCTTGAAGACCCTAGAGAGCATGGGCTCGCTGCACGGCTACGGCATCGCTCGGCGCATCGAGCAGACCAGCGGCGACCGGCTGTCGGTCAACTACGGAACCATCTACCCCGCGCTGCTGAAGCTCGAGCAGGAAGGCTACATCGGTTCCGAGTGGGGTGTTTCGGACAACAAGCGCAAGGCGAAATATTACCGGCTGACGCGGGCGGGCCGGAAACAAGTGGAGCGCGAGGCGAGAGAATGGGAGCGGACCACCGCGATCCTGGCCCGGTTTCTCGCGCCCGAGGAGCGGTCATGAGGCAACTGCGGGCCTGGTTGTTGCGTCTGGTCGGAATCTTCACGCCTGAACATCGCGAGCAGGATCTGGCGGCTGAGATCGAGAGCCATCTCGCGCTTCACTTCGACGACAACGTGCGCAGCGGCATGTCGCCTGACGAGGCGCGCCGTCAAGCGCTGATCCGCCTGGGCGGTGTTGAACAAGTCAAGGAGAGCTATCGCGAGCGGCGCGGTCTGCCGGCGCTCGAGACGCTGATGCAGGACGTGCGCTACGGCTTCCGCATGCTGCGCAAGAATCCGGGGTTCACGATTCTTGCGGTACTGACACTCGCGCTCGGCATCGGCGCCAATACCACGATCTTCAGCTGGATCAATTCCACCCTGCTCAATCCCATTCCGGGCGCGCGGCAGACCAGCGGCATCGTCTCCCTAACGCTGGGCGGGACGGTCGAGGATCCGGGCCAGTTCTCCTATCCCGATTACCTCGATCTGCGCGAAGGGAGCCGGAGTTTTGCGGGTCTGATGGCGTTCGCCTTCCGCACCCTCGACCTGACCGGCACCGGTAAGCCTGAGCGTCTATGGGCGGCGGCGGTGTCCGCCAACTATTTCGACGTGTTCCGCGTCCGCCCGATCCTTGGCCGCGGCTTCGTGCCCGCCGAAGATCAAAAGTCCGGCGGCGCGCCGGTGGCGGTCCTGAACTACGGACTGTGGCAAAGGCGATTCGGCGGCGATCCCGCCATCATTGGCCGGACGATCTTCCTGAACAAGCATCCGTACACCGTGATTGGCGTGGCCCCAGCCGCCTTCCAGGGCACCATGACCGGCCTGCGCGCGGATCTCTGGGTTCCAGTGGTGATGGAGCGCGAGGTGATCAGCAACTGGGACTGGCTGCACGATCGAGGCGACCACGAACTGATGATGCAGGGCAGACTCAAGCCGGGGGTCCCGATCGAACAGGCTCGGCAGGAAATGAACGCCCTGATGCAGCGGCTCGAAGACCGCTATCCGGACTCGCACTTCAGCCACAAGGACGTGCAATTGTACCCTCTCTGGCGCGCGCCCAACGGGGCCAATGCTTACTTCTACATCCTGTTGCCCATGTTGATGGCGATCGCCGGCGTGGTGCTGCTGCTGGCCTGCGCCAACGTGGCGAACTTGCTGCTGGTGCGGTCGGTTTCGCGGCGGCGCGAAATCGCCGTCCGTCTGTCGATCGGCGCCGGCCGCAGGCGGATCGTGCGGCAGCTTCTGGTAGAGAGCCTCCTGCTGGCGCTCGCCGGCGGCGCCGTCGCCATGCTGATCACGGCCTGCTCTCCAAGAATGTTCGCGGACTTCCTGCCACCCACCGGCTTTCCCATCGTTCTGGACGTGCATCCCGACCGTGGAGTGCTGCTGGTGGCGCTGATCCTCTCGATCGTGACCGGCGTCGTGTTCGGCACGCTGCCGGCGGTCCGGGCTTCGCGCCTCAGCCCCGGGTCCGTGTTGAAGGAGGAAGGAGGCGGCGCTTCCGGCGGCCGAAGCAGAGCACGGCTCACCAGCGCCATGGTGTTAGCGCAACTCGCCCTTTCCTTGCTCTTGCTGGTTGCCGCGGGACTCTTCATTCGCGGCTTCCGGCGCGCGCAGCGATTCGATCCCGGCTTCAATCCCGAACACGTGCTCCTGGCTTCGTTCGACCTTTTCCCCGCCGGCTACCACGGGACGCAGGGGCTCGAATTCGAACGGCAGCTCCTCACGAAAATTAACGCCCTGCCTGGCGTAAGCCTCGCGACGCTGGCCGATGCCATACCGCTGGGCTTCGTCAGGAACATGGAAATGGTCAAGCTCGACGGGTACGTGCCGCAGGCTCGCGAAGCGATGGACATCCGCAGCGCGCAGGTGGGCCCGGACTATCTGCGGACCATGGAAATCCCGTTGGTCGAGGGCCGCGAATTCACGATGGATGATACCGGCGGTTCCCAGCCGGTCGCCATGGTGAATCAGGCGCTGGTGGACCGCTATTGGCCGCACCAGGACGCCATCGGAAAACGCGTGTGGGCGCAGGGTCACTGGTCCACCATTGTAGGCGTGGTGCGCAACAGCGATTATGACCAGTTGGGCGAATCACCCCGGCCGTTTCTGTACATGCCCATCTTTCAGGACTACACCAGCCACCCCATTATTCACGTCAGGGTGGCCGGCGACCCGCTGGCCTTCGTCCCCGCCCTCGAGAAGACGATTCACGAGCTGAATGCCGACCTGCCCGTCTTCGACGAGGACAGCCTCGCCTCGCGCGTCCAGGTGGCCAGCGCCAACCTGCGTCTGGCGGGCGCGTTCGTGGGTGCCTTTGGATTGTTGGCGCTGGTGCTGGCGACGGTTGGAATCTACGGCGTCATAGCCTACGGAGCTCGGCAACGCACGCGCGAGATCGGCATTCGCATGGCGTTGGGCGCGGATCGACAAGACGTAATGCGGCTGGTGCTCGGACAGGGCCTGCGCCTTACGGTCGCGGGACTTGCCCTCGGATTGGGATTGTCGCTGGTCTTGACTCGATTCCTGCGCAGCGAGCTCTTCGGCATCAGCGCCACCGATCCGCTGACTTTCGCCGGCGTTGCGGTCTGCCTGGGCGCGGTGGCGCTCGCCGCCTGCTACGTGCCGGCCCGTCGCGCGGTGCGGGTGGAACCGACGATAGCTCTGCGGCAGCAATAATGGGAGTCAGAGCGATGAGGGCCGCCGGTGCTCATCGGGGCTCAGTGAGGAATCACCTTCACGACGGCCTAGCTTATGGCTGCGACGACCGCGGCGGTTGTGGCGGCGGTGGACGCGGCATCGGCATCCATCTGCGCTTTTGCAGCCGTGAGATTACTCTGCCCGGCAACACCGATCGTCACCAGTCCCATGCCGAGCCCCTTAAGCTGATTCTTCCAGCGAATGGTTCCGCTCGCCGCGCTCAGGCAGAACACCTCGCCGTGAGTACTCGCATAGACCACATCGCCGTCAACGGCAACATTGACGAAATGCGATCCGGAGAGCTTCGTCCGCCATAATTCTGTTCCGCCTGAGCTTTCGAGGGCCACGACTGTGCCCCGTACGCCGACGAAGATCACGCTCGCGTGTTCTCCCATGGTCGACCTCCGTATCGTGTCCGAAAGATGGACCGTCATTTCACCGATGCTGTCCGGGCGCTTCGCATGCTCCGATGTCGAAACCGCGGCCCTGCGGGACCGGCGTGCCCCAGTAATCATGCTGCCCAACGTTGATGCCGAACTCCCTCGCGAGATCAAGCCCGGCGTCGATCAGGGGCGAGTCGGGCAGCGGGCGATAGGCGGTGAGATCGGACAGCGGACGCTGGCCGGCCAGGGTTTCGCCCGAATTCATCGCAGTCAGCCTTGGGTCAACGGTGAGCCCTGTAGCCTCGTTGTGCAAACGCTCTTGGCCCGTAGCGGCGCGCCACTGGTCGAGACTGGCGTACGCCGTCCCAGCATCAAGGACTACGAATTTGCCGCCCGTCGTCCAGTACGCGTTGCCTTGAAAGCTCATGTCTTGCCGCGGCTCGACCTCCACCAGCGGCACGCCACCTTCGGAAATCAGCAAGTTGTTCCAGAGCTTGATCTGCTTGTTCGGCTCGCTCCCGCCTACCCAGACGTCGCGCGGCTGCGCCCCGTCGGCACCCCCCATGAAGACGGTGTTGTTGTAAACCTCGATGTCCTCAACCACTCCGCCGCTGGTGCCGATGTGGATGCCGCCGTAGCGATGCTTGCGGCCGTCATTCTCGCTGATGTTATAGCGAATGACGTTGTGCGCGAGCGGATGCACGGCGCCCCAGTAGCTCCACACCAGGTATCCCGCGCCGTCGTTGCCGTGGCTGTAGTTGTACTGCAACACGGAGTTCGTCACGCCGCCATCAAGATCAAATCCGCCGCCATCGGCCGCGCCGCCCGTCCGATTGTTATACGATTCACAGAACTGAATCGTCACACGGTTCGATTCATCGGCCCAGATGCCAACCGGTCCGCCCTGCGTGCTGCCGTTGGCGGCGCCGTTGTGCCATGCCGCGCAGTGATCGATCAGGCCGCCATCGGTGTCGTCGAGCAGGATGCCGTTGCCGCTGTGATTGTCCTTGTAGGCGGGATCGCCCGGGTTGTCGTAGGCGATGGAATCGGATATGGTCACGTTCTGGTTAGCGTAGCCCGTTGTCTTGCCGGCCCACCACGGCCCGCTCACCCAGATTCCGTAATACATGTTGTCGTGCGCGGTGCAGTGCGAAATGCGCACGTCGCGAAATCCATAACGGCTGCCGGCCGGCGGCGGTGGTGCGCCGGGGACAGAAGGCACGCCGCCCACGTAAATGCCGGCCCAGTGAAATCCACTGGCCGAGACATTTTCGATCTGGATGGAATCGAGAGGGGCGGTGCCGGTTTCGTTCAGCACCTCAACGCCGTAGCCGCGATTCGCGGCACCGTCGCCGCCGGCTTCGAGATCGCGCAACGTCACACCGCCGATATTCCATACCAGGATCGCGGTGCCGAAGCCGGCGTGAATCACGGCGCGGCCGTTGCCATAAGAGCCGATCACGATTGGCCGGCTCGGATCCGCCGCCACACGATCGCCCAGCAACAGCGGGCCTTCGAAAGTCTGCCCGCCCTCAAACAGCACCGAATCGCCGGCCGCGAGATGGTGGCGATTCACCTGCGCAACACTGCGCCAGGGGCGGGCTTCGCTGCCGGGATTGGAATCATCACCGCGAATGCTGACGTAGTAGGTGGAACCCTGCGCCGGCTGTGCTCCAGACGCGTCGATGCAAGCGGAGAGTATGAGCAATACCAGCCCGAACGTGGAACGGGCTCTCAAATCGAAGCACCCCCCTGGATGAACGGGCCTGTCGCGCCCCCCGAACGCGTAGGGGCGGGCCTCGTGCCCGCACAGGGCAACCACGAGGGTTGCCCCTACATCAACGGCCGGGCCGGTAAGTTGCGAAACTTGTCTCCGTCTCCCACACGGTCACTGCCTGCAAACGCGCGCCGTTCTGATACACTTGCGCCGCGAGCTGGTCCGAGAAGTAGCGCGCGATGTTTTCGGCCGAGGGGTTCAGTTTATCGAAAGGCGCCACTTCGTTCAGAAACTGATGATCAAACCGGTCGACGATGCGCTTGACGGCCTCGCGCAGATCGATGAAATCCACCAACAGTCCCGTTGAGTCCAAGTCTTCACCTTCAACCGAGACGCGAACTTTGTAGTTATGTCCGTGTATGTTCTCGGATTTTCCCTTGTAGTCGCGCAACGCGTGACCTGCCGAAAATGAATACTCTATAGACACTTCAAACACGATAGCTCCAGGTTGTAGGGCACGCATCTTGCGTGCTGCTGCCCTCAATCCGACTTGTTGCAGTCTAGGATGACCCTGCACCTCGCGCCATGAATTCCTTCACTACTTCGATTCGCGATGTTCGTCCGTATTCCGGCAGACTCTCGAAGAACTGCTGGCCGTAACGCATCTTCACGATTCGCGGATCGAGAATCACCAGCACACCGCGATCTGTGGTGCTGCGGATCAGCCGCCCGAATCCCTGCTTCAGCGAGATCACCGCCTGCGGCACCTGGTATTCCACGAAAGCGTTGCCGCCGTCTTCATTGAGCTGCCGGATGCGCGCCGCCACCACCGGGTCAGAGGGGACGGCGAACGGCAGCCGGTCGATAATCACTGCGCTCAACTGTTCGCCCTGCACGTCCACGCCCTGCCAGAATGAGCTGGTGGCAAACAGCACCGCATGCGGCGTCGAGCGGAAGCGCTCCAGGAGCGCATTGCGCGGCGCCTGGCCTTGGATCAGCATCGGATAGCGCAGGCGCGACCGCACGCGCTCGAAGGTGTCGCGCATCTGCTGGTACGATGTGAAGAGCACGAAGGCCCGGCCGTGGGTCGCCTTCAAGACCTCGACAACTTCGTCCGCCGCGCGCGCGCCGAAATTCGGCTCGCGCGGATCGGGCATCTGGTGCGGCGTGTAAAGCAGCGCCTGCTGCTTGAAATCGAAGTGCGACGGGAACACGCGCTCGGTGGCGTGATCGAGTCCCAGGCGCCGCTTCAGAAAATCGAACGTCCCGCTTACCATCAGCGTGGCCGAGGTGAGGACGGCGCAGTCCACCTTCTCGAACAGGCGCTCGCGCAGGATGGCGGAGACGTCGATGGGTGAGGCTTCCACAAAAATGCCCCGACCGCGACGCTCCCACCAGAAGACATAATTGCGGTCCTGGCTCTCCAGCACGATTTCGAGCGTTTTGCGCAGGTCTTCGGCGCGGCGAGCCAGATTGTTGATCTCCTCGGGCCGGTCCGCGATCCCCTTGAGTTCAGTTTCAAGGCGCAGCAGCGCGTTCTGGACATTCGAATAGGGCGCGCGGTTGCCCTCCAGGAACTGATCGCGGCGATCAAAGGCGTGCCGCCCTTCACCCGACGGAAACAGTTCGAAGAACATCTCGGCCCGCCGGCGCAAATCTCCCAGCGCCGCGTGCACTTCCGCGACCTTCAGATCTTTCTGCTTGAGCGTCTGCTCGGTGTCGCGCGCCAGCTCCTCCACGCGGTAATTCGAGAACTGCATTCCGAAGTATTGCGTGGCCACGTCCTCCAGATCATGCGCCTCGTCGAAGATTACGGCGGCGTACTCCGGCAGCAGGCTGGCGTAGTCGTCCTGCTTCAGCGCGAGATCGGCGAAGAACAGATGATGATTCACGATGATGATGTCGCTCTCGGCGGCGCGCTGATGCATCAGGGTGATAAAGCAGCGCGCGAACTCGGGGCACTTCTGGCCGGAGCAGGCTTCGCGGCGGGCGTCGAGCTTCGCCCACAGCTCGCTCGCGTCGGACATATGGTGCAGTTCCACGCGATCGCCCGTCTGGGTCTTCTGCTCCCATTTGCGAATCTGCGCGAACAGGTCCATCTCATCGAGTCCGCTCAGCACCGGCTGGCGCTCGGCGTCGTAGAGCTTCTGGCGGCACAGGTAATTCGCCCGGCCTTTCATCAGCGTGGCGCGCACGTCAGGAAAGAGCTTTTTGAGAAACGGCAGGTCTTTGGTGAAAAGCTGCTCCTGCAGATTCTTGGTGCCGGTGGAGATCACCACGCGGCGGCCGCTCAGGATGATGGGGACGAGATAAGCGAGCGTCTTGCCGGTGCCGGTGCCCGCTTCGGCGATCAGGTGTTTGCGATTCTCGAGCGCGGCGGCGACTTCCTCGGCCATCTCGAGCTGAGCCGGGCGATGCTCGTAGCGCGGATGATGGCGCGCGAGCCAGCCGCCCAGCCCGAAGACACGCTCAAGGTTCTGCTGCGGCGCTTTATGTGTCGCGGTGGGCATTCCTTCGTCTCGCGTGCTTGGGCTTCTTCCAGAAAGGGCCGCTCGCATAGTGCAGCACTGCGGCAATGACGAAAACTTCGGCCATCACTACGTCTGTAACAGCCCAGGCAGAAAAGGACTCTTGATCGTTAAACCATCTCCCTAAGAAGGTGCGCCAAGCAAACACGTGACAGAGAAAAAGCGGCAGCATCCACACCCAAAAAACGGCACTCTTCCAATGACGACGATAGAAGCTTATGGGCAATCCGAAAGCGAGAGCTGAGCCGAAAGCCCACATCGTCCATGGGATACCCACCGGAATTGTTGTCACCCCGCGGTCCGCTTCGAGTATGATCCCAACCGCCAGTGCCACTACGATGGCGATGTAAATAGCAAAATCGCGTACGCGAGCGAGCGCTCTTTCGTGATTACCCTCTCCTGCGATTTGGTCCGACATAGCAGCCCAACGGCACGTCCACCTAATCGGCGTAGAACCGATAGCCAGCCTGCTTCACCTCTTTGCGGAAGTCGTGCGCGCGGATCTCAATCGGTTTGCACATCTCGTACAGGCGCGAGCTGAGCGTGACGCCGAACTCATCCAGCGAGCGTTCGAGACTCGGGATCGAATCACCGGACGGCATTCGCCCCTCGCTCGATCCACGTCCCGAAGACGCCCGGCCCGCATCGCCGAACGCCAGCGTGGTGGTAATCAGCATCACCTTCTTCTGGTTGTAGCGGGCGTTAATGATGTAGGCCAGGCGTTCCTTCAACCAGTCGTTGGGGTTGGCAGCAACAAGTTCGTCCAGCAACAGGACCTCGGTCTCGATCACCGGCTGCAGCAGGCGCAGTTCAGTGGTGTCGGCCACGGGATCGTAGCTCTCGCGAATCTGTTGCAGCAGCTCGCGGAAATCGACAAAGAGGCAGTCGAAGCCGCGCTCGACGAGTCCCCGCAGTACGGCCACCGCCAGATGAGTCTTGCCTACACCGGTAGGCCCGGTAAACACCAGCCCGCAATCTACGTTCGGGTACTCGCGCACGAAGAACCCGGCGTCACTCTTGGCTCTCTCCAGGTACCCATTAAGGGACCCGGTGGCCGCGTCCTTGCGAAGATCGAAATTGGCCAGCGTGCAGTGCTCGTAGCGGGGTGGAATCCGGGAGCGCCGCAGCAGGTCCACGGGCTGGCGCGCCATGCCACAGCCGCAGCGCTCGGCCCGCATCACGCCTTTGATCTCCACCAGCTTCCAGCCGGTCCCCTGGCAGACCGGGCAATCCTTCTCGGCCATGATTCACCTGAGGCCATATTGTAACGCGCACGCGCCCGGATGTGGGGACCATGAGGGCAATCTGCATTCGGTCGACAGCCCAAGGTTCGTTAGTTATGAAAAACAAAAGGCTTTTCAGCTTTGTTCGAAGCCCGGAAGCCCAGTGCGGCGGATCAGTGAGAGGACGGACTCCCCGGCAAAACCGGCTGACCGTTGGTGCGTTTGGGGCATTGTGGTGGGAGCTGCGGGCGACCGGGAACGGCTACCCGCCTCTTCTCGTGGATGTCAAATAAGTGCCATTGCGCCTCGCCGGCCCGGCGAAGCTCGTTAAGGATGCGTTTTCCTTCGTTCGCGTTCGATACCGGCCGCACGGCGTTCGGAGTACCGTCGGCGAGAGTGCTTACGAGTACGTATCTGTCTCTGTCATTATTTATGGCCAGCATTTAACCTCCCCTCCGGCCATCTGCAATGTGGGATGCCGCACGCCGGAGGGCGGTTGTAAATCGCGGCTGGGTATCGGTGGTGGGGTCAGACTACGACAGCAACAGCTCCAGATCCTCACGCCTAAGGTCCCGGATCAGGCTGTTGTCGGCGCTGATGATGGCGTCCGCGAGGTCACGCTTGGTTTTCTGCAGCTCGAGCACTTTCTCCTCGACCGTGTCGCGCGCGATCAGCCGGTAGGCGAAAACCTGCCGCGTCTGCCCGATGCGGTGCGCACGATCCATCGCCTGCGCCTCCACCGCGGGATTCCACCAGGGGTCGAGCAGGAAGACGTATTCCGCCGCGGTGAGATTCAGTCCCAGGCCACCCGCCTTCAGGCTGATCAAAAACACACGGCAGCCGGCGTCATTCTGGAAGCGTTCCACGCACGCCTGGCGGTCGCGCGTGGCCCCGTCCAGGTACTCGTAGGCGATGTGGTCGTTGTCCAGGCGGTCGCGGACAATGGCGAGCAGGCTGGTAAACTGCGAAAACACCAGCGCCTTGTGGCCTTCGTCGATCACCTCGCTAACCTGGGCCAGCAGCGAGTCCAGCTTCGCGCTCGGCTCGCCACGGCGCTTGGGATCGAGCAGGCCGGGATGACACGCCGCCTGGCGCAGTCGCAGCAAGGCTTCCAGCACCTGGATCTTGGACTTCGCCAGACCATCGGCTTCGATCTTCTGCAACAGGGCCCGGCGATAGTGCTCTCGCAGTTCGTTATAGAGCGCGCGCTGCTCGGGCTTCATCTCGCAATGGACGGTCTGCTCGGTCTTTTCGGGAAGTTCACGAGCCACCTGCTGCTTGGTGCGGCGCAGAATGAACGGCCGCAGGGCGTGTGCGAGCAGACGCCGCGTATCGTCGTCAGGATTGCGCGCCGCCACGCCCGCCAACTTGAAGACGCTGGCAGCGCCCAGCATACCGGGGTTGAGGAACTCGAAGAGGGACCAGAGTTCGCCCAGATGGTTTTCCACCGGCGTGCCGCTCAGCGCCAGGCGATGGGCGCCACGCAGCAATCGCGCCGCCTTCGCCGACGCCGTGGCCGAGTTTTTGATGGCCTGAGCTTCGTCGAGCACGACGTAATCGAAGTCCACGTCCTTCAGGCGCGCGGCGTCCTGCCGCAGCGTCCCATAGGTGCTCAGAATCAGGTCGTAGGCCGCAAAGTCGTCGCCGTTCCGGGCGACGCCGGTGTAATCGAGCACGCGGAGTCGTGGCGTGAAGCGAGCGGCCTCTTCCTTCCAATTGAAGACGAGCGAGCGGGGGACGACCACCAGCGAGGGCGCGACTCGCTCGCCCGCTGCCCGGAGCTCGCGGCGCGTTTCCAGCAGCGCCAGCACCTGGGCCGTCTTGCCGACGCCCATGTCGTCGGCCAGGCAGCCGCCAAAAGAGAATCGGCGCAGAAACTCCATCCAGCCGAGGCCCTCGCGCTGGTAATCGCGCAATTGACCGGTAAAGCCGGGCGGCTGTGCGGCGGGCTCCACGCCTTGAAAAGCTCGTAGTTCCTGGCGAACCCGATGGAAGGTCTCGTCACAGGTGGCCGCTGGCTCGGCCGCCAGCAGCGCGTCCAGCAGTCCGGCCTGCGTGCGCCGAAACCGGATGTGATCTCCCGCATTGTCGCCGAGTCCGGCCAGCATGCCGATCTTCTGCAGCCACTCCTCCGGCAGCATTCCGTAGCTGCCGTCATCGAGACGAACCATGTTGTCGCCGCGCCGCAAAGCTGCCAGCAATTCGGGTAGCTTGGCGTGCGTGTCGCCGTACTGGGCGATGCCGTGCAACTCGAACCAATCCACCCCAGTCGCAACTTCGAGGCGGAATCCGCCCGGGCGGCGGAACAGCTTGCCATCGGCTTCCACGTGCCAGCCGGCTTCGACCAGGATGCGCGTGACGCGCGGGAGCTTCGAGGCCGTCAGCTCCCAATGCGACTTGGTGTCCATGTAATTCCAGGGGCGGAAACGCACACCGAGACCGTTAAGGACCTCCCGGGCGGCGTCTTCCGCGGCAGGGTCACGACGCAAAAACTGGCGCTTCACGGGGTCGTACAGTCCGCCGGCGTTGTGCTGGGCTGAGACGAGCCTTCCACCATAGTCGAACGAAAGCTCAGCGGTGAGCCGCCTTTCGTCGTAGGAGCTCCCAGCCCTGATGCGGAGTTGCGGCCGGGGTGGAAGCGCGACCTCTTCGAAACGCATCTCCTCGGGAACCTCGAGGGGGGGGAGGCCAGGCGAGTTGAGAAGTGTCTCCAGCAGCCTGTCGCGGTCCTTGTCGGGCGCGAGGATCACGCCTTGTTTACGCAGAAAGAATATCCATTGGAAGTGCGCGTCTTCGGCGAGCGGCGCAACGTTGCCGGTGGCGAAGACGAGTCCGCCCTCGAGGAGCAAAGCGGGCTCCGCCACATCCATCGACTCTTCGCTACGCTGCAGCACACCTCTGATTTCCCAGCCTTGCGGCTCGTGCGGCCGCAGTTGCAGTCGAAATGCCCACGGCCCGCCGTCATCCCAAATGAGCGGAGTCAGGTCGTCCGAATCCATCGTGCTGCGCAGAAAGCAGCGGCCGGTGCGCGCCGCTCGGCTCATGATCTGCACCGAAAGGGGATAGAGCAGCCGATAAGTCGTCGACGCGTTCCCTTGGCTGGGCGGTCCGTACCCGTAGGAGTAGCTGTCGCGGATATTGCCCGCCAGGAGCGAAACAATCTCGCGGTCCTCGGCCAGGGGCAATCGGCCCAGCTCGTCGAGCTTCAGACCGAGACCGCTGAGGCGCGTCCATTCCCCGTTCGCTTTGCGGTGACGCGCTCCGACGATCAGTACCAGCGTCCCCTCATTCAAGCTGGCAGGCGCATCGACCACGTAGGCGACTTCCCGCTTGGCCGGCCAGACGCTACGCGGAGGCGTAATCAGCAAGGACTGGGTGAAATTGTTGATCTGAGCCCGCCATGAGGCCATGGGCGGCTCGCGCTTTCGCGGCGCGACGGGCGCGCGCAGCCGGAACTCTCGGGGACCGTCGGGAGTTTCGTGTTCGATGTCTCCATCGTCCCCGCTCAGCTCCTCGACCAGTTGAACGTCCGGCGGGGTCGAAGCAAGATATCCGCTGGCCTCCGCCTTCAGGATCGTGGCCCAGAGATGTTTGCAGGGGCCTTCCGAGCTGAAGAAGGGGCAATCGCACCATGCGTTGAGTGTGGTGCTGTGCAATTCGAGGGAGACTTCATAGGCCGTCGAACCATGAACGACAGCGTCGACATGCGTTGCCGAGCCCGTCTTGATGCGGACCAGGCCTATCGTGTAATAGTTCGACCCCCGGTCCCTAATGCCCGGCCTGAAATTCCTGCGGACCGCTTCTGCCAAACCCATATCTTTCCCCTCGCAAATCAGCTGCTCTCCATTCGGCGTGAGGCGGAGCGTGTGCATCCTTGCCCGCTCTCGAGTTATGAGCTCGGTGGGTGAAGATGCGGGCAGGGACGCCCGCGCTCCGCCCCTACCTCGAATTCAGGAGATTCCTCCCGCGTCCGTACAACACTCGGCCGGGCTTGGCCCCCGTGTGCTCGCCTTTCTCGATGACGACCGTGCCGTTCACAATCACGTAAGGAATCCCGGCGGGATACTGCGCCGGATCTTCGAACGTCGCCCGGTCCTTCACCGTGGCGGGATCGAAGATCACGATGTCCGCCGCCATGCCCGCGCGCAGCAGGCCGCGGTCGGTGAGGCCCGTGATGGACGCGGCGAGCGAGGTCATTTTGCGGACGGCGTCGGGCAAGGTGAGCACGTGTTTCTCGCGCACGTAGGCGCCAAGCACGCGTGGGAAAGTGCCGTAGAAGCGCGGATGCGGCCGGCCCATGAACTCCATCTGAGGATTCACGGCCGCGCCGTCGGACCCGATGCCGACCCACGGCTGCTTCATCGCCAGTTCCACGTCCGCGTCGCTCATGCTGAAGTAGATGGCCATGGGCGTGGCGTGCTCCGCGATGAGCAGATCGCACATCGCGTCGACCGGATCCTTGCCCATCATGCGCGCCACGTCGTCCATGCGCTGGCCTTCGTATTTCTTGTCCTCGGGCAGCTTGCAGGAGGCCACCATGACGCCATGCCAGCCGCCGCAGTCGTGCACTTCGTTGTTGTCCCAGCCGGGCAAGCCGTGAGCGATGTCTTGGCGAATCTCGCTGCGCGCCTTGGGATCGCGCAGCCGCGCCACCACGTCATCAGCCGTGCCTTCGAGATATTTGGGCGGCAGGCACTGCTCGAGACTGGTCATACCGGCAAGATAGGGATACTGGTCGGCGGTCACATCCAGACCGCGATCGCGAGCCGATTGAATCAGCGCGACCAGCTCCGGCATGCGCCCCCAGTTCTCCCGGCCGTTGCTCTTGAAGTGGAGGATATGAACCGGCAGTCCTGCCTGCTCGCCGATCGAGATCGCCTCCTGGATGGCGGGCACGCTGTTGGATCCTTCGCCTCGAATGTGCGTGGTATAGATTCCGCCGTAGCGCGCCGCCACGCGCGAGAGTGCGACGAGTTCCTCGGTCTTGGCGAACATGTTGGGCGCGTAGATGAGCCCCGAAGCGACACCGATGGCCCCGCCGCGCATCGACTGATCGACCAGGTCCTCCATCTGGCGGAGTTCATCGGCCGTTGGTGCGCGATTGACGTTGCCCATGACGTCGAGCCGCACCTGTCCGCTGCCGACGTACGACGCTATGTTCACGGAAACACCCTGGCGCTCAACGCGCGTAAGGTACTCGCCAAGGGTCGTCCAGTCGCGCTTGATGCCGTCCTTCTGGGTTAGGGGCGCGGTGCCGTTATCGAAGTCGGCTGCCGCTGGACCGAGAATCGGGCCCGCCGACGCCGCCTCGCCGGTGATTTCCGTGGTCACGCCCTGGCGAATCTTGCTTTGCGCCGTGCCGTCCACCAGTAGGGTGTAATCGGAATGGGTGTGCAGATCAATGAAGCCCGGCGCAACCACGAGTCCGCCGGCGTCGATCAGGCGCTTCGCTGTCGCGCCCGTGAGACGTCCCACATCGGCGATCTTGCCGTCCTTCACAGCCACGGAGCCCTCGAACCAAGGGCTGCCGGTGCCGTCGAGGATGTGGGCGTGAGTGATCAGCAAGTCATACTGCACGGCGGACTCCTGGGCCCGGTGCACGACGGTCCAGGCGATAAATGATGCGGCGAGCAGAACAGCGAGCGTAGCCGGTTTCAAGACCCATGATCTCATCTGTACCTTTGGGGACCTATAGGGGCGAGCCCCTGCGCTCGGCCCTGGGGCAGGCACAGGGGCCTGCCCCTACGCACTCGTGACTTCTGCCTGGGCAAGGATTCCCGCCCAGCGCGCGACCGCATCGGCTTTCACGCCGATCTCGGGATCGTATGCGCCTTCGAGCGTCGCAAGCTGAATGGCGAAGTTACCCACCGTCGAGCTCTCCACCGCGGCGCAGCTCACATCCAAGCCGGTCTTCTCGGCGGTAAGCCGATTCAGGTATGCGTTGCGCGAGCCGCCACCCGCGACATAGAGCCTCTGGAGCCTTTTCTCCGTGATGCGCGCCACGCTCGTCAGCACTTCGGCGTATCGCGCGGCGAGGCTGTGAAAGATCAGATTCGCCATGAGGGGCGCGGCGGCCGGGGATTCGTCAAGCGGCGCGAGTCCGGCCTGCTGGCGCTGCGCGTTGATGCGCTGCGGCATGGTTCCGGGCAGCAGCAGGTCGGGTTCATCCACGTTGAGGAACGCTTCGGGCGCGGGCAGCTTCTCCGCGGCCTCGATCAGCTCTGCCATGGTGAAGGCTCCGCCCGCCTGCTGCCACGCGTCCATGCACTGGCGCAGCAGCCACATGCCATTGACGTTTTTCAGGAAACAGATCCTGCCGCCGGCGCCGCCTTCATTGGTGAAATTCAGGCGCTCGGCGTCCGTTGTGGTGCAAGCCTGATCCAGTACCGTTCCGACCAGCGACCACGTCCCGGAGCTGATGTAGGCCCAGTCGTCCCCGTCGGCGGGGATGCCGGAGATGGCCGACGCAGTGTCGTGGCACGCGGGCGCGATCAGTTCCGTGTTACGGAAGGCCGGGAGCCTCGCGAGCGCACCACTGAGGCGCCCGAGATTCGTCCCACAGGGCACGATTTTCGGAGCCGCTGCAATATCCAGTCCGGCTGCAGTGAATATCTCCTTGCACCAGTCGCGCCGCTTCAGATCGACGAGCTGCGTGTGGGTGGCGTTGGTGTATTCCGATACGCAACGCGCGCCTAGTGCATACAAAATGTACTCCGGCAGGTTCACCCAGGGGGTGCCGGGCGGAATGCCGTCCGTCAGGTCGGCATAGAGTTGGTGCAGGGTGTTGAGGCGGAGCTGCTGGATACCGGTGAGCGCATAAAGGCGACTGGCGGGAATGCGGGAAAGAACCTCGCGTTCGGCGGCGACAGTACGCTCGTCGCGATAGCAAAAAGGATCGCCCAGCGGCTTGCCCTCAGGCCCCAGACGGACATAATCCACTGCCCATCCGTCAACGCCGATGCCGGCAATGCCGCGACGACGGCGCGCGGGTCGACCATCTTCGAATGTCCGGGCGCAGGCGCGAAGCCCCTCTTCCACGCCCTGAACGATGCCTTCGAGGTCCCAGCGCAAGCATCCGCCGAGTTCAAGAGGACCGTTGGGGAATCGGTGCACCAATTCGATGATGGGACGGTCGTCATTCCAGCGCAGGAGCGATACCCGGCAACTCTCGGCGCCGAGATCCACGGCGATCAATGCCGGCTGAAATTGATCGGGCGATTCCGCGGCCTTCGTCTGGGTGCGAGTCTTCAGATCCGCTTCGAGCTCCTCCGTCAGTTCGCGCAACCGGTCGGCGGCCTCGGTGAGGGACTCGGACGTCTCGGTTTTGACCTTCATCGGAGGAAAGCCTCGGTGAGGCCGCCATCGATCGGGATCAGATGCCCGGTGGTGCGGCGCGCTTTGTCGCCGGCGAGAAACAGGATGGCCTGGGCGCAGTCGCCGGGATCGATGGGCTGCCGGGTCAGCGTCCGCTGGGCATAGAAGCCGGACAGGCGAATTCGCAATTCGTCGTCGCTGGCCGCCCGGTCGAAGGCGATGCCGTACTTTTCGAGCGATGCGATCACGCGGTCGCGCGGAAACATGGTGGAGCCCTTGATAACCGTCGCCGGACTGATGCCGTTTACGCGGACCCGCGGCGCCAGGCGAACCGCCATCTCGCGTACAAGGTGGCTGAGCGCTGCCTTGCTCACGTCATAAGCCTCGCTGCCGCGCTTCGGCACCACCGCGTTGGCGGAGCTGGTGAGTACCACGGACGCATCCAGGTCCTGCGCTTCCAGGATGCTACTGGCTTCATCAATCAGCAGATAGTTAGCGGTGATATTCAGCTCGAGTGTCAGCGCCCACTGCGCGTCCGTTACGTGGCCCTCGAGCGGCGTCGGGAATAGTGCCGCCGTATTCACCAGAACGTCGAGTCCGCCGTAGCGCTCGACAACATCGTTCAGCGCCTGCCGGATCGAATCGCGCAGACGAATGTCGATCCCCGTCGCGGCGGCCGCTTCGGACCCCGCGATCGACTGCGCTTCGGCCGCGACTCGGGCGGCATCGGCGATATTGCGATCCGCAACCACCACGTGAGCGCCCCGGCGCGCCGCCAGCAGCGCCGTTTCACGTCCGATTCCGCTCGCGCCGCCGACAACCATCACGATTCGGCGGCTGAATTCTTTCTCGGGCGGCTGCCTGCGAATCTTGGCTTCCTCCAGTTTCCAGTACTCGATCCGGAACGCTTCGGATTCCGGCAGCGCAACGTAGTTCGAGTGTACGTGGAATGCCGACGCCGGCGCGGCAGCGCCCGCTTGCGGCAAATTCTCAGGCGCGCCGCTCGCAGCGCCGTCACCGAGCGCCGACGCTCCCTCCATGACGTGAATCGCGTTGATGTAGAACTCGCCCGTGACGCGCGACTCGGTCTTGCTCTTGCCGAAGCTGAACATCCCCACGCCCGGCACCAGCACCACAGTGGGGCTGGAATCCCGCATGGCGGGTGAATCGCGCTCGGCGAACGACTGATAGTAGCGGGCATACTCATCGCGATAAGTGGCGAGTGCTTCGTCGATGCGGGCGCGCAATCCGATCATGTCCTGCGACTGCGGGTTCCAGTCGACAAACAGTGGGCGGATCTTGGTCCGGATGAAGTGATCCGGGCAACTCGTGCCCAGATGCGCCAGGGAAGCGGCGTCAACCGAATTGACGAAGCGCAGGACTTCAGGCGCGGCGCTGTAGGTGGCGATTCGCCGCTCGCGCGCGGAAACCCGTCCGCGGATGACCGGCAACAGTTCCAGCGCCCTGCTGGCGCAGTCGGTGCACGCGGCGTAACGCTCGCCTCCAAACAGCGGCCGCCGCTCGATGTGATCCAGCACGAACTGTCCCAGCTGATCGATGACCGCGAGCGTGTTCCGGTAGCACTGGCGCGACGTCTCGCCCCAGGTGAAGAGTCCGTGACCGCCGAGCACCACGCCGTCGCAACCGGGATTCTCCCGGACGGCTCGCTGCAGCATCATGGCCAATTCAAACCCGGGACGCTGCCAGGGCAACCAGACGAGCTTGTGGTCGAATCTCGTGTTGAATTCCTCCAGCTTCGCGCGACCGTTGGCCGCGGCTGCCAGGGCGATACCCCAATCGGGATGAAGATGATCCACGTGCGCGAAAGGCAAAAAGGCGTGTAAGGCGGTGTCGATCGAGGCCGCGACCGGATTGGGTCCGAAGGTACACAGCGGATACATCGCGACCATGTCGTCTTCGTGCTCCACGCCGCGATAACGCGCTTCGAGCGCGTGCAATTTGTTGAGATAGAGTGTCGCGAAGCCGCTGGTCTGAATACTGCCGAGATCGCCCCCGCTGCCCTTCACCCACAGCACCTGACGCGGAGCTCCGTCCAATGGATCGCTTTCGGTGATTTTGGCGCTGGTGTTGCCGCCGCCGAAATTGGTGATTCGTAAATCGGAGCCGAGCAGATTCGAGCGATAGCGCAGCAGGCCGGGCTCATCCATCGTGCCGGCCACCGATTCATCCCAGCGGTCGTCGAGATAACGGAGTGAGGTAGAGGCGCTCATGAGGAAGTCATTCCGCCGTCCGGCCGCCGTCCGGCCTGAGGGGCTGGGGCCGGCCGCAAGTCGTCGAGACAGGCGATGTCGGCTGAAAAATTATAGCACCGCCAGTTTGTGGTGCACGCTTCCCAGCGTGCGTTTGGAGCGTAGGGCAGGCAGGATGCCTGCACCACAAACTGAACCTCTACCACCGATCATCAGGGTTGCCGTCGGTCGCGTGGCGTGGTATACGAGAAAGGTGAGCAACTCCGCAGCAAAGACCGGCAGGGCCGCCGGGCAATCCTTCTGTTGCCGCTGTTGAACTCTGTACCTTTCCCGACATCTTTGCGTCAAATCAAAAAAGGAGACACTATGGGCGACTACAAGCATCCCGAAGTTCTGGTCAGCACCGATTGGGTGGCGGCGCATGGCAACGACGCCAATGTCCGGCTCGTCGAAGTGGACGTTGACACCACGGCTTACGAGAAGGGCCACCTTCAGAACGCGATTGCGTGGAACTGGACTTCGCAGCTTCAAGACAACGTCCGGCGCGACCTGCTCGGCAAGCAGCAGATCGAGGAGCTGCTCGGCCAGTCTGGAATTACCCCGGACACCACCGTCGTGCTCTACGGTGACAACAACAACTGGTTCGCAGCCTACGCGCTCTGGCAGCTCAAGTACTACGGGCACCAAGACGCGCGTCTGATGAACGGCGGCCGCAAGAAGTGGGAGCTGGAAAGCCGCCCGATGACCACCGACGTGCCGAAGATCGCGAGCGCGAGCTACGCCGCCAAAGCTCCAGACTCTTCCGTGCGCGCGCGCCGGGACCACGTATTCACAGCGATGGACCGCAAGAACGTCAATCTCGTGGACGTGCGCTCGCCCGACGAGTTTACCGGCAAGGTGATCGCGCCTCCGGGAATGACCGAAACCGCGCAGCGCGGCGGGCACATCCCCGGCGCACTCAATGTCCCCTGGGCCAAGGCCGCCAACGAGGACGGCACCTTCAAGTCCTACGACGATCTGAAGCAGCTCTATGCGGCGGTTAATCCGGGCCAGGATACGATCGCCTACTGCCGCATTGGCGAGCGCAGTTCGCACACCTGGTTCGTCCTGAAGTATCTCCTCGGCTTCGACAACGTACGGAACTACGACGGCAGCTGGACGGAGTGGGGGAATCTGGTGGACGCGCCAATCGCCAAAGGTGCGTAGTGCAAAGTGCCGGCACTCAGGGCCAATGTTTAGCAGGCTGCTCAAAAAGACTTGCGATTCACTTGCCGGCCCTTCGCGCGCGGCGAGGAGGTCATAAGAGTACGTCTGCCTGGGTCAAAAAGGCTGCCGCTCCGGCGGGGGCCCGGCCTCATGACCCGATATACTGCGCGTAAATCTTGCGCGCGACCGCGGCATCGTCGGTGCCCTTGACGATCGCGCGACCATCCGCGAACACAGTGATCTCGTAGGGCGCCAGCCGGCAGCGCAGCAGATAGTCGTTCATGCGCACGGGTCCGAGTGGCTCGAGGCGCTCGCGCAAGGCGCCCAGATCGAGACCGCGATTCTCCGGCTGCCGGATCTGGACCGAGTCGCGCCCGCAAAGGATGGTGGTGCGCGAGATCCTGCCGCCGGCGAGATATTGGAATTCACGCTTCTGGCAGGCGCGGCACTCGGGATCGATCGCGGGCGTGAGTTCGCGAAAGGAATTGGTCCAGATGTCGTAGGCGAGCAGCTTCCCGTGGAGTGGAGCGACGCTTCCGATGAGAATCTTGAGCGCTTCCGTCACCTGCACCGCGGCCGTCCACGCGACGGCCGGTAGGATCACGCCCGCTGTGTCGCAGGTGTCCTGCAATCCTTGAGGTGGCTCCGGAAACACGCAGGTGAGGCAGGGCGTCCCGCCCGGAATTACGGTAAGCGACGCGCCATAACTGCCCACCACCGCGCCATAGATCCAGGGAATGCCGAGCTTGACGGCAGCATCGTTCACCAGGTATCGCGTTTCGAAATTGTCTGTACCGTCGAGGATCACATCGAATTCGCGGACCTGCGCCTCGATCGCTGCCGCGTCGACATCCGCGACAACGCCCTCCACCTCGACGTCCGAGTTCAGGCGCCGCAGGTGGCGTTCCGCGGCCGCGGCCTTGGGCAGGTTCTCCGCCGCGTCGGATTCCTCAAATAGCAGCTGCCGCTGCAGATTACTTTCTTCCACGTAGTCGCGATCGATCACGCGGAGGCGTCCGATGCCCGCTCGCACCAGCGCATTGGCGCTCGCCGAGCCGAGCGCTCCGCAGCCAATAATCACCGCGCTCGACCGGCGGAGCTTCTCCTGGCCTTCGCGGCCGATCGGCGTGAAGATGGTCTGGCGCGAGTACTTATCGAGATTCATTTGAAATCCATTATACTGGCGCGCGACGGAGGGGCGGCCCTTGTGGCCGCCCATTTCGTAGGGGCAGGGCTTGTGCCCGCCCAGGGCGGCCACAAGGGCCGCCCCTACGTGAAATGGACCACTAGAGGAGATCTTGGATGAAACGTGCACGCCGGTTCGCGATTTTGATAGCTGTGGCAATTCTTACCCTCCTCATTCAGGGCCACTCGCGGCGGACTGCTCAGGCTGCTGCGCTGGAAGCCGGTGGCGACTGGCCGGTCTACGGACACGATCCCGGGGGCATGCGTTACTCGCCGCTCAAGGAAATTAGTCGCGAGAACGTCAGCCAGCTCCAGGTGGCGTGGACATTCCACACCGGCGACATTTCCAATCACAACGGCGACCAGGGACGCAGCGGATTTGAGTGCACGCCCATTCTGGTTGACGGCACGCTCTACATCACCACGGGATTCAATCGCGTGATCGCGCTCGATCCGCAAACGGGCCGCCAGCGCTGGGCCTACGATCCGTTCATCGATCTGACCACCGGGTACGGTGACGGCCTGATCAATCGCGGCGTATCGACGTGGCTCGATCCTGAGCGGCCGGCGGGGCAGGCCTGCCATCGCCGCATTTTCGAGGCTACGCTCGACGCCCGCCTGATCGCTCTTGACTCCGCCACCGGCAAGCCTTGCGCCGATTTTGGCGAGGACGGCCAGGTGAGTTTACGCGACGTGCCGCACTACATGGGCGGCTGGTACCACATGACCTCGCCGCCCGCTGTGATCGACGGACTGGTGGTGGTCGGTTCGGCCATCGATGACAATGCCCGCGCCCAGATGCCCGGCGGCGTGGTGCGCGCCTTCGACGCGCGGACCGGCACCCTGCGCTGGACGTGGGACCCCATTCCGCCCGACACCTCGGACTCCAGCGCAGACAAGAAGGCCTGGCAAACCGGCGCCGCCAATGCGTGGTCGATCATGGCCGCCGACCCCGAGCGGCACCTTGTGTTCGTCCCCACCGGCAGCGCCAGTCCCGATTACTACGGCGGTTTGCGGCCGGGCGACGATAAGTGGGCGGATTCTGTTGTCGCCTTGCACTCCCAAACCGGCGAAATGGCCTGGGGCTTCCAGCTCGTCCATCACAATCTGTGGGATTACGATACGGCGTCCCCGCCGTTGCTCGCCAGCATCGAGCACGACGGCAAAAAGATACCGGTGGTGATCCAGGGCAACAAGACCGGATTCCTCTATGTGCTCGATCGCGACACTGGCAAGCCCGTATTTCCGGTGGAAGAGCGGCCGGTTCCGCAAAGCGATGTCCCCGGCGAGGTAGCCTCGCCGACGCAGCCCATCCCATCCGCGCCGCCCGCGCTGGTTCCGCAGAAACTCCCGCCCGAAGAAGCGTGGGGACTCACGCCCGACGATCGCGAGGGCTGCCGCAGCATGCTCCAGAGCTTTCGCAATGAAGGCATCTTCACGCCGCCCGGCCTGCAGATGTCGCTTTGCATACCCGGCAACGTCGGGGGGATGAACTGGAGCGGATCAGCCTTCGATCCCGAGCGCGGCTTGCTGGTGGCCAACACGAACAACTTCCCCACCAAGGTCCGGCTGATGCCCGGCGATCAATTCGACCAGGCGCGGCGCACGGGAGAGCACGGCGAGTACACGCGGCAGTCGGGCGCGCCCTATGGCATGTTCCGCACTCCGCTGCTTTCCCCGAAGCTTCACCTTCCCTGCGGTCCACCGCCCTGGGGCACACTGAGCGCGGTCGACGTGGCCGCGGGCAAAATCCGATGGCAGGTTCCGCTCGGCTCTTTCGATCCCTCCGTTCCCGGGTTGCCGGCCGGAGCCCTCAGCCTTGGAGGCCCGATCGTCACCGCCAGCGGTTTGGTCTTTATCGCGGGCAGCTACGATCCTTACATTCGCGCGTTCGACGTCGAGACCGGCAAGGAACTCTGGAAAGCGAAGCTTCGTGCCGCCGGCCACGCCACCCCGATGACCTATCGCTCGAACGGCAAGCAGTACCTGGTGATCGCCGCCGGCGGTCACGCCAAGATCGAGGAACAGCCGCTCAGCGATTCGCTGGTCGCATTCGCGCTGCCATAGATTTCGCCAGTTCCGAGACTCCTCCTATGCTTTTACTCCTGAGCTTGGGTCCGTGTCCTTGTTGTGCCAAGACTGGCGGGCGTACGACTGCTCGGCCCGGTGAACGCCGCAATCGAAGGCATTCGGCAGGGCGAGAATCTGGTCCAACGTGGCCAGCTGGTGCCAGTACTTTTTTGCGTTTTTTACTGTATCCTGCTGAAAACAAACCGCAAATAAATTTCATAGTTTCTCACTCTTCCCCACTGTCCCAGTTTTCGGGAGGACAATGAAGATGTCGGCTTGCCCCCGGAGCCGACACGTTGGGAAAGAGGAAGAGAAAGTGAATCAATTTCTGCCGAACGAACCCATTAGGTTATTGAAAACAAAGAACTTCGTGTGTTCAGAGTATCCGAAACCCAATATGTATTTGATGGGCAAAGCTTTAGGTGCAATCTGAAAGGGAGAAAGCGAGAGCTTTGGTCCAAAAAGCAGCCAGTTTTGGACGCCCATCGTCCGAATGCTCAAATGCTGGAGTCAGGAACGAATGTGAAATCCCTTATACTGGGCTCGCAGGCGCTTACAAGGGGGTCTCGAATGAAGCGCTCTTACCGCTTGGCACTCTCAATTCCGCTTATTCTCTCTGTGATCTTCCTGATCGCCGCTCAACGGCGTGAACCCCGGGTTGCGACCTCAGCATCTGCCGACGACTGGCCGGTCTATGGACACGATCCCGGCGGCACGCGCTATTCGCCGCTTCAGCAAATCAATCGGGAGAACGTGAACAAGCTGCAGGTCGCCTGGACGTTTCACACCGGCGACGTCTCCGACGGCAGCGGCGGCCGGCAGCGCAGCGGATTCGAGAACACACCGATTCTGGTGGACGGCACGCTCTACATCTCCACGCCGTTCAATCGCGTGGTCGCGCTTGACCCCGCCACGGGGCTCGAGCGTTGGGCCTATGATCCCAAAATCGATCCCACCTGGGACTATGGCGATGGATTGGTGAATCGAGGTGTCGCCGCTTGGTTGGATGGGGAGGCCGCCCCATCTGCGCCGTGCCGCCGCCGGATTTTTGAGTCGACCATTGACGCCCGGCTGATTGCCCTCGATGCCGCCACCGGGAAGCCTTGCGTGGACTTCGGACGGAACGGCGAAGTCAGCCCGAACGACGTCCCGCGCTACCACCGGGGCTGGTATCACACCACCTCGCCCCCAGCCGTGGTCGACGACGTGGTCGTGGTCGGCTCCGCCATCAACGACAACAACCGCGTGGAGATGCCGTCGGGCGTGGTGCGCGCCTACGATGTCCGCTCGGGTAAGCTGCGCTGGCAGTGGGATCCAATCCCGCCGAACGCCCCGGACGCGGCGTCGAAGCCTCTTGGACAAGCCTGGTGGAGCGGGGCGGCCAACGCGTGGTCGATCATGTCGGTGGATCCTGAGCGCCACCTGGTGTTCGTGCCCACCGGCAGCGCCAGCCCCGATTTCTACGGCGCCGCGCGCCTCGGTGACGACAAGTGGGCGGACTCGGTGGTGGCCTTGCGCGCGCAGACCGGCGAGCTGGCTTGGGGATTCCAGCTCGTTCATCACAATCTCTGGGACTTCGACACCGCCTGTCCGCCGCTTCTCGCTACCCTCGAACACGACGGACGCAAAGTGCCGGTGGTGATTCAAGGCAACAAGACCGGATTCCTTTACGTTCTCAATCGCGACACCGGCCAGCCGGTGTTTCCCGTCGAAGAACGTCCGGTGCCGCAGAGCACTGTTCCGGGCGAGCAGACTTCGCCGACCCAGCCCGAGCCCGTCGCGCCGCCCGCGATCGGGCGCCAGCAGATGACCGCCGACGAAGCCTTCGGCCTGACGCCGGGCGATCGAGAAATCTGCCGCAATTCCATCGGCGGCCTGTGGAATCCCGGCCTGTTCGCGCCCCCCAGCCTGCAAGGCACGCTGAACATCCCGGGCTCGATCGGATCGCTGAATTGGGGCGGTTACGCCTTCGATCCCACCACCTCGCTGCTGTTCGTGAACAACAACAACGTCCCATGGGTCGTGAAGCTGATTCCACGTGCGCAAATGGCGGACGCGCGCGCGCATGGGCCGCAGGGCGAGTATGCTTCGCAGATCGGTGCGCCCTACGGCATGTATCGCAACGTGCTTTTTTCGCCGTCGGGCCTGCCCTGCGGCCCGCAACCCTGGGGGCAGATGTCCGCCGTGGACATGAAGACCGGCAAGATTCGCTGGCAGGTGCCGCTCGGCTCGATGCGCGACGTTACCACCAACTGCGCGCTCTGCCATGGCAGCGGCTCTCCGGGCAATGCCCCCGCTGCGCCCCCGATGCCGTCCTCGAATGCGCCCAAGCTCTCCGAGAGTTCCGGATCGCTCAACCTGGGCGGTCCGATCGTCACCGCCGGCGGACTGGTGTTTGTGGCGGGAACTCTCGATCCTTACATTCGCGCCTTCGACACTGAAACCGGCAAGGAACTCTGGCGCGCCGAGTTGCCCGCGAGCGCCCACGCCACGCCCATGACCTACCGGCTGCCCAACAGCAAACAGTATGTGGTTATCGCCGCCGGCGGCCATCCCAAAGTGCGGGAGGAGAAGCAAAGCGATTCGCTGGTCGCATTCGCGCTGCCGTAGCCGGACTGCAGGTTTTGGGGGCGAAGACGAGGAGGTTCGCACGAGGAGGAAACCAAGAGAGTATGCCGTTGAGATGTGAGGGCCATCACGGACGCGCCATGTCAGCCTTCGATAGCCTAAAGCGAGTCTCCAAGCGCCTCAGCATCGAGCTTGCCGGTCTGAGGCGGAGGTGAATATGGGCCCCCTATCGAGCGATCTTCATTACAGCCTGCGGACGCTGGTCAAGGACCGCGGCTTCACCTTGATCGCTGTGCTGTCTCTCGCGCTTGGCATCGGCGTGAATTCCACTGTTTTCAGCGTGGCGGAAGCCGCGCTGCTGCGCTCCTGGCCGGCGCAGGCGCCCGAGCGGCTGGCGAAGATCGTGGCCCGATCGCCGCAAGGCGTGGACGCCTACTTCTCCTACCCTGACTACCAGGACCTGAATCAGCAGAGCCGGGCCTTCGACGGCGTTCTCGCCTGGTCCCGTCATAGCAAAAACCTTCGAGTCGGCACGGCATCGAGGGAAATTCTGGACGACCTGGTCTCGCCCAACTACTTCGCGACCCTCGGACTCAGTGCCGAGCTGGGGCGGACATTCTCCCCTGCAGAGCAGCCGTCGAGCGCTCTAATGGTGGTCGTCAGCGACGATTTGTGGCGCCGCTCTTTCGGCGCCGATCCGGCGCTGGTCGGAAAGCAAATCGTGCTCACCAACCGGAACTACACCGTGATCGGCATCGCGCCGCCGAAGTTCAGAGGACTCGAGCGCGGCGTGCCCACGGACCTTTGGCTGACCGCCACAACCGAGATCAGCGACGAGACTGGCGATCGCAGCGTCCGTGATTTCGAACTGCTCGGGCGGCTGCGAACCGGTGCAACCGCCTCGCAAGCGCAGGCAGAGCTCGACACCATCAGCCATCGCCTGGCGGACGCTTATCCCGCCTTCGACAAAGCGCGCAGCGTCACCCTGATCTCGGAGCAGGAGCGATTGCGGCAGGTTGCATTTCCGACGTTTCTGCTGATGGCCGCGGTGGCGCTGGTGCTGCTGATTTCGAGCGCCAATGTAGCGGGGCTGGTGCTGGCGCGCTCCGAGTCGCGCCGCCCGGAGATGGCCGTGCGGCTGGCACTCGGCGCCGGACGGGCCCGGCTGATCCGGCAGTTGTTGACCGAGAGCGCGGTGTTGGCAGGCGCGGGCGCCGCGCTGGGCCTCGTGCTCACCCGCTGGCTGTTCAAACTCCAGCCGGCGTTCTTCCCGCCCATGAACATCGATGTCGGCCTTGACCTGCGCCTGGACGCGCCGGTGATGGCGTTCACGCTGGGCGTCTCGGCGCTGTCGGTACTGATCTTCGGCCTTGCGCCCGCGCTCCAGGCATCAAAGACGAGCCTGACACCAGCGCTGAAGAGTGGCAGCGCCGGAGGAGCTTCGGGAGCTGCGCGGCGCCTCATCTTCCGCAATGGACTGGTGCTGGCCGAAGTCGCCCTCTCGGTGGTGCTGCTCACGGCCTCGGGCCTGTTGCTGCGAAGCCTTCTCTACAGCCGCGGGATTCGCCTGGGCTTCGATGCCGGGAAGAATCTGGTGTTCTTCCCGGTCGAACCCGGTACGGCCAAGTACAGTCTCGAACGCAGCCTCGCCTACCTCAATCGCGTCCGCGACGACGTGGCCGGACTCCCGGGCGTGCGCCACGTGACCTATGCGCGGCGCATGCTGCTCACCGATTCCGGCGGCGGCGCCGAGCAGCGCGTCTCGATTCCCGGCGTCGTCCTGCCGCAGGGACAGCCGAACATTCCCATCAAGTTCAACGCCGTCGGCCCCGGATATTTCCAGACCGTGGGCACGCGCATTCTCCAGGGGCGCGATTTCACGGCGGCCGACAACGCCCAGAGCGCGAAGGTCGTCTTGATCAGCCAGACCATGGCGCGGCGCTTCTGGCCGGCACAGGATGCTGTCGGCCGGCACATCGTCGCCGAAGGCAAGGATTGCCGGATCGCCGGCGTGGTCGAGGACGCCAAGATCAACGACGTCCACGAAGGGCCGGAGCCTTACCTCTATTTCCCGTTCGCACAATCGGCAACCGATTGGGGCACGTTGATCATCGAGACCGCGGGCGATCCCCGCGCCTTGACCGCAACGATCCGCAATGCGATTCGTCGTGAAGACCAGAACGTGCCGGTAGGCGTCTTCACTCTGCACTTCCTGATGCAGGAGGCGTACTGGAGCGACCAGATGGCCGCGGGCTTCGTGGGCGGCCTCAGCGCGCTCGGAATCTTCCTGGCGAGCGTCGGGCTCTACGGCGTGATCGCGTATGTGGTGAACCGCCGGCGGCGCGAGATCGGCATCCGCATGGCGCTTGGCGCCGAGCGCCGCGACGTGCTGCGCCTGGTGCTCGCCCAGGGCCTGCGCCTAGCCGCGATCGGGACGGCTACCGGACTCGCCGCGGCATGGGCCGTCACGCGATTGATGTCGAACCTGCTGTACGGCGTGAAGCCCACCGATCCGCTCAGCTTCGCCGCCAGCGCCCTGATCGCGATCATGGTGGCAGTGACGGCGAGCTCTATCCCGGCCCTGCGCGCGTCGCGGGTCGAGCCGAATGTCGCTTTGCGGTACGAGTAGGGGCGATGCTCTCGATGGCG